>Ga0209201_1000691_pt1 | contig 44115 bp, 37 predicted proteins | sample AD_UKC055_MetaG_FD_184411 | JGI IMG/M metagenome (GOLD analysis project Ga0209201, IMG submission 184411) | Active sludge microbial communities of municipal wastewater-treating anaerobic digesters from USA - AD_UKC055_MetaG (SPAdes) (version 2) | ecosystem: Engineered > Bioreactor > Anaerobic >... | reverse complement strand
AATATCCCGCAATGATGCAGCCGCTGGTTTGTCCGAATTCATATTCCTTTCTTTGGTTTAAGGTTCATGTCTTCGGATGAGGAACCGTTTCACATCCCCATTATGGTGGTAGTGTCAAGATGCGCCCCCTGTTCTCAAGCCCCGTTGTTTGCGTTTGACTTGAATAGCTCCGCAGCCATAATCGCACCACCTAAGCAACCTATGGCCAAACTTGTTGTTCTAAGCGCGGGAATGACCGGACGCACACACGAGTTGAACGTGGACAAGACCACTATCGGCCGGGTCGAAGACAACACTTTTCAAGTCGCCGAGCCTTCCGTGTCCAGCCATCACTGCGAAGTCCTGCTGCGAGGCAGCGACGTGGTGGTCAAAGACCTTAATTCCACAAACGGCACTTTCGTCAACGGCGAGAAAGTCAGTGAGAGCGTCATCAAGCCCGGCCAGATCCTGCGGTTAGGGCAGGTTGAACTGCGCCTGGAAACAGATGCCCCCGCTGCCGCCGCCAAGAAGAAGATTGACCAGACATTGGTCATGCAGCGCGGCGTCAGCCTCGACGAATTGGAGCAAGGCACGCGCGGCGGGGGGTTCGACACGAAGGGGTCGGGATTCTCGAAGAAGGATAACAAGGGCAACAAGGTTTTCTGGATCGTGGCTGCCGTCGTCGGCCTGGTAATCGTGGTGGTGCTCATCTACACGCTGACCACGATCTCCGGCAGGTAAGTCACCCTTCCTTCAACCAGCGCGCCACATCCACGGCGGCGTAGCTAATGACAATGTCTGCGCCGGCACGCCGTATTGCGAGGAAGCTCTCCAGCGTCACCGCGCGCTCGTCAATCCAGCCCCTGGCTGCGGCGGCCTTGACCATCGAGTACTCGGCGCTGACCGCGTAGGCCGCAGTCGGATAGCCAAAGGCCGTTTTCACCCGATAGACAACGTCAAGACAGGCCAGCGCCGGCTTGACCATGACGATGTCGGCGCCTTCCTGGATATCGAGTGCCACCTCACGCAGCGCCTCGGACGCATTCGCCGGGTCCATCTGATAACTGCGCCGATCGCCAAACTTCGGCGCGGATTCCGCCGCTTCGCGAAACGGCCCGTAGAAGGCAGAGGCGAATTTAGAGGCGTAGGCCATGATGGGGGTGTCCAGAAACCCGAGCCGGTCCAATTCCCCGCGGATGGCGCGCACACGCCCGTCCATCATATCACTGGGCGCGACCATGTCGGCGCCGGCCTCCGCGTGGCTCGCCGCAGTGCGGGCCAGCAACTTCAGGGTGGCATCGTTGAGAATCCTGGCGCCGGACTTGCGGCGTTGGACGATGCCGCAATGGCCGTGCTCCATGTACTCGCACAGGCAGACATCGGTGATAACCAGCAACTCGGGCAACTCCCTCTTGAGCAACCGCACGGCTTGCTGCACGACCCCGCGGGCGGCATACGCGCCCGAGGCCCTGGCATCCTTCCGATCCGGGATGCCAAACAGAATTACTGCCGGCACGCCGGATTCGTGCGCCCTGGCGGCTTCGCGCAGCAGCTCATCTGTAGACAGTTGAAATACGCCTGGCATAGCCGCAATCGGCCGGCGCAGCCTCCGTCCGCTGCGCGCGAATAATGGCAAGACCAATTGCCTTGTGTTCAGTTGTGTCTCCCTCACCAATTGTCGCAGCGCGGGTGATTGGCGCAGCCGCCGGGGACGATGCGCTGGGAATTGTCCCGCAGGATAGAAACTCATGCCGCGATTCTATGTGCGAGGCTGGAAGTTCAAAGTCTAAACTCCGCCTGAACTGCGAGATTCACAGCACGCCAATCGAGCCGCGAGGGAACAAAAATGGGCGCTTGCCAAGGCGGGCCGCATTCGGCAGATTGCGGGATTATGAAGAATCGAATTGGGGTAATCGTCTTTGTTTTGGCTCTGGTGTGCCTGGGGCTCGGGATAGGGCTGATTGCCCTGAAAAGGCAAGCGACGGATCAGCGGCGCGATTTCATCGAGAAGAACAGCGCGCTGTCAAACAGCCTGGTGGAAGTCAACGACGAGCTGGACCGGCAGAAGCAAGCCTACACCCTCCTGGTAAGCGACCGTGAAGAGCGGAGGAAGGCGTTCGAGGCGTTGACGAACAACTACACGCAGGCCCTGTCCAGCCTCGCCCAGACTGCCAGCAACCTCGCCCAGACCGAAGCCGCCCTGCAGAGCAGCAAGGAAGAAACAGCCCGGCGCGATGCGAAGATCGCCGAACTGGAGGTGCAGAACGTGGCGCTCGACAAGCAGGCCCTTGACCTGAACACCGCCATCACCAACTTGACCCGGCAAATCGAGGAGACGAAGCGGAAACTGGCCACTTCCGAGGGCGAGAAGGACTTTCTCGACAAGGAGCTCAAGCGGCTCATGGCGGAGAAGTCCGAGCTGGAGCGGCAGTTCAACGATTTGGTCGTTCTGCGGGCGCAAGTCGCCAAGTTGAAGGAGGAGCTTTCAGTTGCCCGCCGGCTCGAGTGGATTCGCCAGGGGCTCTTCGCCAGCAGCGACCAGAAGGGCGCTCAGAAGCTTATGCGGACCCCTTCCTCAGCGCAGTCCAAAGGCGCCAAGCCCAACTACGACCTCAATGTCGAGGTGAGCGCGGACGGCTCGGTGAAGGTGATCCCGCCATTGACCAACCGTCCCGCAGCGACCAACCCGCCGGCTCAATAAGCGGCGCCGTGCCAACTGTTGATTCGCAGGGGCTCCTTCTGCGCGGTCTGTGGGTGAGTGTCCCGGGCCATTGCGACGTTCGCGGCGAGCCCGGCTGGCACACCCCTTGGCCCCGCCCCGGCGTCAAACTATTTACATAACGACTATGCCGACATACGAATACGTCTGCGAGAAGTGCGGACACCGGTTTGAGAAGTTTCAACCGATTACCGCCCGGCCGCTAACGGCTTGCCCGAAGGACCTGTGCGCCTGCGCGCCCTGGGGCAAGGGCAAGGTCAAGCGGCTTATCGGCTCGGGCGCGGGCTTGATCTTCAAGGGCAGCGGCTTTTACAGCACCGACTACCGCAGCGAGAAGTACAAGGAGGCAGCCAAGAAAGACACCCAGCCGGCCACCCCCTCCAGCGGCACCGAAAAGCCCGCCACGCACCGGGACGGCAAGGCTGCTGCGGCCAAGCCCCCGGGCAAGCCGGCAACCGCCGCGGCGAAGAAGGATTAAAGCAGCCTGGCTCCCCCACCGAAGCCGCCGCCCGGTCTTCGAGCGGACCGGCTGAAGCGCACGGCCAAAGGGCGGGTTGCTGACGAGAACCACTGATGGTCCGGAATGAAGAGCAAGGCTAGAGCGACAGGCAGGCATGGCGCGGCTCTGACGATGGCCGCTGCCCTCTGGCTGCCCACTTTGCACAGCCTGGCAGCATCTCCCCTGCTGCCGTCGGATCTTGTGTCGGCGCGGAGTCAGTCCGGCCAATTCGTTGTCTATGCCGGGCCATCATCGGGCTCTATCCCGCCAGTCCTCGAACCCGCGAAGAACAAGGGCTTCGTCCGGCTGGAGCCAACGCTGGTGGCGGTGTCGTGCGAGCGAATCAAACAGCTTCTGTCGCGCGAGCTGGACGCCGCGGCGCCCTGGCGCGGCACGATCTACGTGGTGCTCTATCCCGCCAAAGGGGCCAGCGACCCGATCACCATCACCTCGGAGCGCTTCAAGAACGACTCGCATTACCGGGTGGACATGCCGGACGTGGTGGAGCGGACCCGCTATGTGCGGGCAGTGGTGCAGGCGTTGCTCATCGAGATGGCAAACCGCGCAGCCCGGGCGCACGCTGGGGAGCTTCCCGCCTGGCTGACCGAAGGCATCTCGGAGTTGCTGCTGGCCTCGAACGAGGTCGAGATCATACTGCCCCCGCCGCGGGGGAGCGTGAGCGGCGTCAACCTTAGCACCACGGAGGTCAGAGCCCGCAAGGAACCGTTGGAGGAGCAAGCCCAGAAGAAGCTGCGCGGGCGCGCGCCCCTGAGCTTCGAGGAACTGAGCTGGCCCACGGGGGAGCAACTGTCCGGGGCGGCGAGCGATGTTTACTCCGGCAGCGCCCATCTGTTTGTGGGCGAACTGCTGCGCCTGCCGGAAGGCCGCGCCGGGCTGCGCGGGATGCTGGCCCAGTTGCCTCAACATCACAACTGGCAGTTTGCCTTCCTCAAGGCCTTTGGCTCTCGCTTCGAGCGTCCGCTCGATGTGGAGAAATGGTGGGCGCTGTCCCGCGCGCAGATCAGCGGGCGCGAACCGGCGCAAGCCTGGTCGCCGGAGGATAGCTGGCGGAAGCTGGACCAGGCCTTGCACACTGCCGTGCTGGTGCGCACCGCGACCAACGAAACGCCGCTGCGCGCTGAGGTGCCGCTGCAAACGGTGGTCCGCGAGTGGGACAGCACGCGGCAAACACAGGCGCTTGAGCAAACGCTGCGCCAACTGGAACTGCTGCGCTCGCGGATTGGCCAGCAGTTTGCAGAACTCGTGGAGGACTACCACCAGGCGATCAAAGCATACATGGAGCGGCGTGACCGCGGCGGGGCGGTGCTTCCCTTCACCCGGAAAGCCGGCCGGCGGCGGGCGGCCGAGGCCGCCATCCAGCAGTTCAACGCGCTGGATACCCGGCGCCAAGCTATGCGTCCCTCGCCCAAAGCGCCCGATGTTGCCCGGCCTCCCTCCTCTCCGGCCCCGCCGCCCTGAGGCCAGATGGCGCATGGGAGGAAAGCAGAAAGCAAGAGCACCTCATCCCATCAAAGTCCCCCTTCCCAACGCGGGGATGGACTTGAGATTACGCTGGCCCTTGAGCGCCTGTTGCCAGGCGCCCCGCTGGCCTGGATTGCCGCAGGCCGGAGGTTGCAGCGCGGCGGCTTTTGCGTCAGACTCCGCCAGTGAAACCACGTGTTCGTTTTGCGCCGAGTCCAACGGGGTTCCTGCACATTGGCGGGGCCCGGACGGCGTTGTTTAACTGGCTTTATGCCCGCCATACGGGCGGCACTTTCATCCTGCGCATTGAAGACACCGATGCGGCGCGTAATACCCAGGAGGCAGTCGAGGTCATCCTCAACGGCCTGCGCTGGCTGGGGCTGGACTGGGACGAGGGACCGCTGAGCGGCAATCCGGCGGAGCCCGGCAAGGGCGATTGCGGCCCTTACTTCCAGAGCCAGCGCAAAGAGGTTTACCGGCGGCGAGTTCAGGCCCTGCTTTCCAAGGGGCTGGCGTATGAGACGGACGGGACGATCAAATTCAAGATGGACCGCACGCCGATCCTGATTCCCGACCTGGTCGTCGGCGAGGTGCGGCGGGAACTGACGGATCGCGAGCAAGCGGACCCGGATTTCATCATCGTGCGCTCGGACGGGCAGCCGGTCTTCCACTTCGTGAATGTGGTGGATGACCTGGAGATGGGCATCACGCACGTCATCCGCGGCGAGGACCACCTGAGCAACACGGCCAAGCATATCGCCCTGTTCCGGGCGCTGGGCGCCGAGCCGCCCAAGTACGCCCACATCCCGCTCATCCTGAACATTGACGGCACCAAGATGAGCAAGCGGGACAAGGGAGCCTCGCTCATGACCTACGGCGAGGAAGGCTACCTTCCGGAGGCGCTGGTGAATTTCCTCTGCCTGCTGGGCTGGTCGCCCAAGGGCAACCGCGAGAAGATACCACTGGCGGAGGTGATCCAGGCCTTCGACCTGCCGCAAATCCTGCGACACAACGCCCGGTTCGACCTGACCAAGCTGGTCTGGCTCAACGGCGAATACCTGCGCGAGCTGAGCGATGAGCGCTTCTACGAGCTATCCGCCGAGGCCCTCAAGCGCGCCGGGCTGGACCTCGGCAAATACTCCACCGCCTACGTGCGGGCCGCGCTGGAAACGTGCAAAGGCAAGGTCAAGCTGTTCAGCGAGCTGCCCGCCTACGCCGGCTTCTACTTCAAGGACGAAATCGAATACGACCCGGAGGCCGCGCAGAAGGATTTCACGCCGGAGAACAAGCCACGCGTGGCGAAGCTGCGCGAGGCGCTGGCCCGGCTGGAGCCGTTCGAGCCCGACCCGATCGGCGCGACGCTCAAAGCTGTGGCGCAGGAGCTGGGCGTGAAAGCGGGTGTGCTGGTGCATCCCACGCGCCTGGCCTGCTGCGGCAACACCGCCGGCCCCAGCCTGTATCATCTGCTGGCGATCCTGGGCAAAGACCGTGCCCTGGCGCGCCTGGACCGGGCGCTGGCAAAGATGGCGTAGCCCCCTTCCGAGAGGGCGAGCGTTCCCGCGAGCCCATATATCAGGGCGCAGGGGGCATGAAATCAGGGCTCGCGGGGACGCTCGCCTTTCACCAACCGCCCGCCCTACCAGCGAAGAACGTTCAGCATACCTTGGTAGGGCCAATCCTCGGGCTTGGTGACCAAACCCTTGCGCATCGGATTCTCGCGGATGTAATTCCATTTCTCGGCATAGCTCTCTGAGCGGCGCAGGCGCGTGTCCCAGTGCAGCGATTGCCAGTGCCATTCGGGGTTGTCCGCCCTTTGCGTGAAGAGGCGCTTCCAATAGCTCATCCAGCGGTTGAAAGGGATGTCCAGGTTCTGCGGAGCAGCGAACAGATGCAGGTGATCAGGCATTAGCAGATAGTAGCCAACCAACCAAGCCTGCGCTTCACTCCAGACTTCCACCAGAAGCTGATGAACCGCCGGCTGGGCGATCCAGGGAACCCGCTGTTCCGCGTCAACGGTAACGAACACAATGGTTGGCTGGCCAAGATCAATACGAACCCCCACGGCCGGCTTAAGCCGCCCCGCTTCCTCACGCCGCGGATTCATGCGCTCATCCTAAAGGGAGGGCGAGCGTCCCCGCGAGCCCATATATCAGGGCGCAGGGGACATGAAATCAGGGCTCGCGGGGACGCTCGCCCTCCCTTAGCAGGCCAAGTTGCCGACGGCAAGCATCTGCACGGCGAGCGTACCCCGTTCTGGGTTACGGCAATGCGACCTGCCAGCGAGCCCCATTGCGGGCCTGCGTTTCATCCAGGCGGCCAACTCAGGAAGGTGCTTGGCATGTTCGTTTTCTTCCCTTGCGCGAACCCTGACAACCGAGGAAAAGGCTTGGTCGTAAACCTGCCGGGCAAACCCCTCGTTGATAGCGCGCCGCCTCACCCTTCCGCTTCGTGGACGACCTGCCCGCCGAAGAACTCCGCAGGCTTGAAATGCCCCAGGCCAAGCCTATCCTCGTGCCAGATCAACGACGAGCCAATGAGCCCTGACAGCGACAGTCTCATATTGGTGCCCGCAGGCAAAATCGCTCAGCTCATCTTCCTGGTCCGCGGCCACCGGGTCATGCTCGATCGTGACCTCGCGAGCCTGTATGGCGTGGAAACCCGCGTCTTGAACCAGGCGGTGCGCCGGAACCTTGAACGCTTCCCTGCCGATTTCCTCTTCTCCCTCACCCGGCCGGAGGTGCGCAACATATCACAAATTGTGACACGTTCTAGCGGAAAGGCGCGGAAGAAGTCTGGAGTCCAACGGCTAAAGTCTAATGGCTGTCCATCCTCCGCAGGTGTGCTATGGAGGACAGGTCCATCCTCCGCGTGCCTGTCCACCCGCCGCAGTTCCGCTACAAAGGACGGGCTATGGAGGACGGGAAGTCTAAAGCCGGGCGGCGACGAGGGGGATCGGCGGCGGTGCCGGCAGCCGCGGGTTGCGTGAAGCATCTCGATCAGCAAGAATAGGCGCCTATGGCAAAGGTCGAACCTCCCGCAAACGAGGAAGAACGCCGGGCCTGGATCAAGCGCCAGAAAGCCGAGGGTGTGCGAGCCTTCAAAGGCCGCTACGGATGGACGACAAGCTCGTTCGGGCCCGCAACGAACCCGCGAACCGCCGATCAGCAGCGCCATCGCCAAAACATCCTCGCCGTCTCCCGCCGCTGGCGGACGCTATCCCTGGACCAGCAGAGGACATGGCGCGTGCTTGCGGCCAATACCTTCTTCGTAAACGACGCAGGCGAGCGGGTGCGCCTCAATTGCTTCAAGCTCTTTGTCGGCGTTAACACCCGAAGGGCGGATTTGAATTTGCCACAGTTCGACGCCGCACCCGCTCAGCCTGTTTTCAGCCCCAACCCGGTGGAGGAGCTGGCCTGCACCTGGACGGAAGGCAAACTTACCCTCTTGGCCCGCGTCGAGGGCATGCCGGAGCAGTTGATCCTGGTGCGAGGCGCCAGGCCGCGCAGGAGTTCTGCCTGGCGGGGCCAGCACTTTCCCTTCCTGGGGTTCCTGCCCCCTCCTATAAACGGCTGGAGCGACCTCACCGGCCTTTACGTCGCCCGCTATGGCGTGCCGCCGCCCAACCAGGCCATCTGGATTCGCTTTTGCCAACACAGGGACGGCTTTACAGACATGCCAAAGACCCTGCGCGTCGGTGTCCCTCCTTTGCCCGCATAAATAGGCTCTGAGCCGAGACCGGCAGATCCCATCCCCGAACCGTTCAAGGGCACATCTTCCCCTTGTGGGCATGGGAGTTGAGAAAACTCGTAACCCAAAGCCATTCTCAAGCCCCGTTTCCGCCCACGACGCCCGCCCCGCACCGGGATGCCACCGTATCCGCACCGTAGAACCTCTGCAAAGTTTGCAGAGGTTCTACGGTGAGGATACGGTGTGGTCCCGGTGGGGTTATGGTGTGGACTGCAGGAGACCTTGAGGTCGCTCCGGCTGGGAGGGGGCTGGGCATTACCCACAAGCCGCCTTTCAATCCCGCTGTGATTCGATCCGGGCGCGTGAAGGGGGTCCGGGGGGCAATGCGCGAAATCTCGTTTGGGAGAATTCTTGTTGGGAGGGCAAGCGCCTTACTTGGCTAGATTGCGGTTTTTGGCCCGAGATTCGTCGGCCAAGCGGGTTTTGAAGGCGGTGAGCCTCTTCTGAAGCGTGGCGTCGCCTGTGGCGAGAATCTGCACGGCGAGCAAGCCCGCGTTCCGGGCTCCGCCAATGGCAACTGTGGCCACCGGTATGCCGCTGGGCATCTGGACAATGGAGAGGAGGGAATCCAGCCCTTTCAAGGCCTTGCTCTCCATGGGCACACCAATCACCGGCAGCGTGGTGAATGCCGCAGCGACACCGGGCAAATGCGCCGCGCCCCCGGCCCCGGCGATGATCACCCGCAGGCCGCGAGCCTGCGCCGTGCTGGCGTAACGCTCCAGATCCCGCGGCGTGCGGTGCGCGGAGATAACCCGCACCTCGCAGGCGATGCCGAATTCGGCGCACGTGTCCGCCGCGGCCTTCATCGTGGGCCAGTCCGAATCGCTGCCCATAATGATCCCGACCAGGGGCTTGGGAGTTTGCTTCATGCGGGGCATGATTTACTGTGACCTGTGGGAACTCAACCATGAAATGGCGGACGGCCACCGACTTCCTGGCGCTCAAGCGCAATACGGCCCTGCTGCTCGTGGCGCTGGTCCTGGCGGGCACCGGCGACCGGCTCTGGCTCGGGTTTGCGCCCAAGTATCTGCAGACCCTGGGGGCGAGCATCCTCGTCATTGGCCTGTTCGACGCGCTGCAGACCCTGCTCGGCGCGATCTACGCCTACCCGGGCGGCTGGCTCACCGACCGCTGGGGCCAACGCCGATCACTCATGCTCTTCAGCGCGCTCTCGCTGGCCGGCTACGTGCTGGTACTGGTTTGGCATCATTGGCTGGCGCTGCTGCTCGGCTCCTTTCTCTTCCTGGCCTGGAGCACCTTGTCGCTGCCCACGACCTTCACCGTCGTCGCCACTTCTCTCAAGGCGCACCAGCACACGATGGGCATCGGCGTCCAGTCCATGGTGCGTCGAGTGCCGATGATGCTCGGGCCGCTGGCCGGCGGCTGGCTCATCACGCGCCACGGCTGGGATCGCGGCGTGCAGTACGCCCTGCTCCTTTGCATCCTGCTGAGTCTGCTCACCATGGCCTTCCAATGGTTCATGTTCGAGCCGGGCCAGGGCGGCCAGGCTCCGGCCAGCCAGCCGGGCAACATGAACTTCCTGGCCGTCGTGCGGTCCTTCACCCCTGCCCTGCGCGAACTGCTGATCAGCGATATCCTGATCCGTTTCTGCGAGCGCATCCCGTATGCCTTCGTCGTCCTGTGGGCCATGAACGGTGCGGGCGTGAGCGCCGAACAATTCGGCGTGCTCGTGGCCTTTGAGATGGTCACTGCCATGGTCGGCTACATCCCCGTGGCGCACCTGGCGGACAAGTATGGCCGCCGGCCCTTCGTCCTGGCGACCTTCCTGTTTTTCACCCTATTCCCGCTGACGCTGCTCTGGGCGACCAGCTTCGGCTGGCTGGCGCTGGCCTTCGTCGTCCGCGGCTTGAAGGAGTTCGGCGAACCGGCGCGCAAAGCGCTGATCATCGCCGAAGCCGCCCCGGAGCTGCGCGCGCGCACCTATGGCGCCTATTACCTGATTCGGGATTGCGTGGTGACCACCGGCTCGTTCCTGGGTGCCTGGCTCTGGAGCCTCGGTCCCCGTGTGAACTTCGTCGGGGCGGCGATTTGCGGGGCGCTGGGCACAGCCTGGTTCTGGTGGTTCATCTATCGGGAGGGTGAGCGTCCACGCGAGCCCTGACCGTCTCCAGAGAAGAATGCGGCTGGCGGGGAAGCTTGCCCTCCCGACAACGGAGGGTTGACGGGCGGCCAGAAATGACCAGAATCGGCCTTGGCTCGTCCATGACAACTGCCAACAAGATTACCATCCTGCGCATTCTGCTGATCCCCTTCTTTGTGGTGGCGGTGCTCTACTACGGGCAGAATGGCAAGAACGCCTACTGGTGGCTGGCGGTTTTGACTTTCGCCATTGCGGCCATTTGCGACGGTGTGGACGGCTTTATCGCGCGCCGTTACAACCAGCGCAGTGAATTGGGCGCCATGCTCGATCCCCTGGCCGACAAGCTCCTGCTGGTCTCCGCCGTGGTGGTGCTGAGCTTCGACCACCGGCCCTACCTGGAAGTAGTGCCGCTCTGGCTCACCGGCACCATTATCGGGCGGGACATGCTGCTGTTGATCGGTTTGCTGGTCATCCGGCTAATGGTAGGGAAATTCACCATCCAGCCCCGGATGGTGGGCAAGATCGCCACGGTGCTGCAGATGGTCGTCGTGCTGTGGATTCTCCTGAAGTGTCCGCAACGCTGGCTTCCCGTCTGGACCATTGGCGCTGCCGTCTGCACCGGCGTCTCGGGGCTGCTCTATGTCTGGGACGGCAGCCGCCAGTTGAGCGCGCATCCGTCCTCCAGCCCCAAGCCCGGGGTCTGACCGGCATTCCTGCAATCACCAACCGCATGCGCTTATGGCAAAACCAATAGAGCTGAAACTGAAGGAAGGGGACGTCGCGCCCGGCTTCACCGCCGCAACCAACGGCGGGGGCAAAGTCTCCTTGTCCGACTTCAAGGGGAAACACGTAGTCCTCTACTTCTATCCCCGAGACAACACCCCCGGCTGCACTCTGGAGGCGTGCGCCTTCCGCGACGAGTTTGCCGCCTTGAAGAAGAAAGGCGCGGTCGTGCTCGGCGTCAGCACCGACTCCGCCAGGTCGCACGACAAGTTCGCTGAGCGGTTCAAGCTGCCGTTCACACTCGTCGCGGACGAGGACAAGAAGATTGTTCAGGCCTATGGAGCCTGGGGGCCCAAGAGTTTCCTGGGCAAGAAGTACCAGGGCACGCACCGCGTGAGTTTCCTCATCGGCCCCGATGGCCGCATCAAGAAGGTCTGGCCCGCCGTCAAGCCCGCCCAGCACGCCAAAGAGGTGCTGGCCGCACTCTGATCCCTTCGCCATTTGACAGCCGGCCAAACCCGGCTTACCTGTTTAGGCAACTAACCAGATAACCATTTGACCAAGACATATTATGCCAATACCTGTAGGCTCCAAAGCTCCTGACTTCAGCCTCAAATCCAAACAAGCCGCCGGCCTGGTGGACGTGAAGCTCGGCGATAACTTCGGCAAGAAGAACACCGTCCTGCTGTTCTTCCCGGCCGCGTTCACCGGCGTCTGCACCCAGGAACTGTGCGAGATCACCGGCGGCCTCACCGCCTACGCCAGCCTCAATGCCGATGTCATCGCCATCAGCGTGGACACGCCCTTCGCCCAGGAAGCTTGGGCCAAGCAGGAGAAGATCGGCCTCACCCTGGCCAGCGACCTGAACAAGGAAGTCACCAGGAAGTATGGGGTCCTGTTCCCGATGCTGGCCGACATCGGCGACACCTCCGCGCGCGCGGCCTTCGTCATAGACAAGCAAGGCGTCGTGCAATACAGCGAGCAGACCCCGACGCCGAAGGACCTGCCCAACTTCGCGAAGGTCAAAGAGACGCTGGCGAAGCTGAAGTAGGCAAGCTGGGTTAGGAGGGCGAGCGTCCCTGCGAGCCCAAACTTCTACCCCCGAGATATTTGGGCTCGCGGGGACGCTCGCCCTCCCGATGGGGACCTCAATCTGCGAAGGCTCTGAACAAGGCACGCATCTCCTCCTCCAGGTCGGCGGGGTTTGAGAGTGTCTGTGCAATCTCAGCGCGCAGCAGTTCCCGGTAGCGTTTGCGGAGGCGATGCACCGCCACCCGCGCGGCTCCCTCGGTCAGGCCCGCCCTGGCGGCGGCCTCGGCGTAGGGGATGTCGCGCTTCCCTGCCGTGAGGAAGGACTTCAACTGTTCGAACACGGCGGCCTTGCCATCGGCGGCGCACTCCGCGCGCAGCCGGTTAATGACCTGTTCCAGCAACGTCACAGCCCAGGCGCGGTCGTAGAGCTTGTCCGGGCTGAGTTGGTCCGGCGGGTCAATCTGGTAGCGCGTGTCGGCGTCCTGCCAATCGAGTGAGAGCGGAGCCAACCCGCCGCCCCGCTTCTGGCGGCTGGCGCGGTCATATTCATTGGCCAGGTAGTGCTTGAGCGCTGCCAGCAGGAACGCGCGGAAGCGGCCCTTCTCGCTGCGCACGTCCTCCAGGTAATTCCGCTTGAGGAACGCCGCGAAGAATCCCTGCGCAAGGTCCTCCGCATCCTCCTTCGAATGCCCGTGCCGCCGGACATACGCGTAAAGCGGATACCAGTAGGCGCGGCACAACTCCTCCAACGCGTGGTCGGACTGCGCCGTGCTGCGTCGTCCCGCCGCCAGCACTACCGTCCAATGCGTCGTGGCGAAGATGTCTCCTGCCGCGGGCGTGGGTAAGGTGGGGCGCTCTGAGCTCACATCACTTCACACTCGTGGGCTTTGGCCTTTGGGCATCCTCCATGGCTTCCTCCAGGCCTTTCAGCCCTGCGTTGATCGAGTCCTTCCGCACCTTTAGGCCCTGAAGTATCCCCGCGATGCGCTCGTCGGTTCTTCGTTCCACCTCGGCGACCTGCTTCACTAGGTCCTCAAGCTCAGTGGCGCCGCGAGCCGAGCCTGGCGTATTGGTGGCGTCAAATGCGCTGAGACGGCCTTGCGCCGACTTCAGCGCCGACAGCAGGGTTTCAAGCAGCTCATCACGGCCGATGACCCGGGGCAGAATCTCGCGGAGCTGGGTCTTGCTCATTTTGGCCAGTTCGTCACTGATCCTTGCCCAGCGAGCCGATTCTCCGGTCTCCTCGATCTTCAGTGCCTGCAGTTTGGCAAGGATCTCCGCCTGATGGCGGGCGCTTTGCACGCGCTTGTAAAGGATCCTGACCCCCGGCGTGTTGGTCGGGGCCTGGAGAACTTCCAGAACTCCCAGGCAACCCTTGCGCGTGCGAAAGAGGTAACCGTCCAACTGTTTGGATGAGATCGTGCCGAAAATCACGCGGGAACTCTGCTCATCCCGAGTCATCAGCCTCCAGTTGTAAACCACGTCGGCGGCCGTGATGGGATGGCCGTTGGTGGGCGTCGTCAGCAACGTGACCGGCGACCCGCCCCCAACGGTGACTGGCCAAGTTGCTGTGCCGCACGACCCCAACGTGAAGCTCGAGCGGCTGCCGCTAAGGAGTGTGAGGTCCAGGCCATTGGTGAGCATCCACTCGTGCAGGGCGGGAGGCAGGCCGTAGATGCTGCCCGGCGGCGGCAGATCAGGACTCGTGTTTGTAAGGCAGCGCCCTGATTCAAGGTCAATGGCGCTGTACGCGCGCGGTTGCCACCGCAGGGTGGCCTCCGTCGGTTCGCTGAACTCCCAAGCCGGGGGCGGGCTTCCCGGGACGGCGTTGAGAGCGGCGACGACGTCCCGCACAAGGTCCGCGCTCAGAGGAGTTCTGATCGTGAGGTGCGTGCCGGGAAGCCGTTGGCGAATAACCGGCGCGGAAAGCACCTGGCCGCGGAAGATGATCGCCAGTTGGCGATTCAGGTTGGTGGCAGTGATTTCCTCCCAAGCCCGTCCTCCGGCAAGGGTCAGGTCCAGTTCAATACAGCGCTCGGGGGTGGGCTGGGATCGGCCGGTGGTAACAAGGATGGTCCCGCCCTCGCTCTTCCAGCCATAGGGCAACTCATACCCCGCACGGGCAATGGCCGAACTGTCGAGCAGCACCTGGCGCAAGACCCGGATTCGTCGGCGCCCGGCCGGGTCGGTCGGGTCTGCCAGGTCATCCGCTGGCTCAGTTGAGCCTTCAAGTGCAACCAGCCGAATCTGGAAGCCCGCCCCTAGCTGCGAGGCTGTTCCCGACGGAAGCCCCGGCCCGGGCGTTCCTGAGAACGAGACGGTTGAAGCTGCCCGATGGTTCAGCAGGTCCAGGAGCCGCTGCGCTTCGGCGTCGGTGAAGGCGCCGGCAATGTTGGCGTTGCGGCTGGTGATGGCGGCTTGGACGATCGGCGCGCTGATGACGCGGCCATTCCAGACGATGGCCAGTTGCCGACCCACGTTCCTAGCGGTGGCCTCGGCGAACTTCCCGCTGGCCTCCAGGGTAAGGACCAAAACCAGCTCCTTCTGGTCGGCCCCAAGCTGCGTAAAGCCTGCGCTCTCCACATCGTCACCGCTCAGCACCACTTCCCGCAAGACACGCACTTTCTGCTCTGGGCCGCGGCCCTGCCGGCAGGATAGCAAGTCCGCCGGCGAATTGGTGTCGCCCTCGCGAGCCACCCAGCGGAATTGGAAGCCCGCTGCCGGCGAAGGGGTAGGACCGGAAGCGGTCTCCGGCAGGCCCAGCATCCGCGCGAGTTCCGCGCCCAAGGCTTCGACTTGGCGTGACGCTGCCCAGGCTCGTGCCGCATCCTGGGCCTGAATGGCTTCCTTCCACTCGGCAATTTGCGCGTTAAGCTGCTGCCACACCGGCTCGGCGACAGTGCCCTTGAGCTGCTCTCCAATTCGCACCTCCCACGCATTAGCCGCCTGGTCGCGAGCCGCCTGCTCACTGATGTTCGTCATCGTGTGCACCGATGCAAGAAAAGCCTTCCATTCCGCGACCAACTCCAGCGCTTTAGGCGGGATGGGTTTCAGAGCCGCACGCGTCGTTGCGGCCCGCGCCAGCTTGTAGCGCAGCTTCACGCCGCGGGGATTGTCGGTGAACGCGGTGACCTGCAGGATGCCTCGCGCGCCATCCCGAGTCTCGAAGGCGAACGTGATGGGCAGCAAACCGTCCGGCAGCACGTAAAGTGTGGCACCCGTCACTTCCACCTGTTCCACTGCGGTTGGAATGTTGAGGGCCGCGTTCAGTTCGGAGGCGCTGGCGTTCTCCCATTGACTCGGCGTCAGGTCGGAGAGCTTCAGCCCGTGCGTGATCAGGGCCCAGCGGCGCCCGACGTAATCATCGTATTCGGCGTAGAGATCACCCTCGCTGGCCACCAGCGCCCGGGAGCGCCCGCCGCCCTCCTTGGGGGCGTCGTCAAGGACGGACGACAGTTGCCCTGTCCGCAGGCGAAGAGTCTCGTCATTACCTTTGCCGGCACGGTTATCGGGGTCGGGAAGCACGCGCTCGATCACGGGGCCGAAGGCGGTTGGGGCGCCGATTTCTTCCAAGGGGAGGTGGTTAGTCCCTGAGGTGGTACCGGCGCGAGGGGGAGCGGTCTGGTCCCTGATCTCGAACAGCCACACGAAGTAACGGGGTGTGTCGTTGTGGCGCAGGAAGGGGACCAGGAAGACCAAGGCACCGTTGGTGGGAGCGTTGCCTTCGTAGAGGATGCGGGAATAGACGCCCAGCGGCGGTTGGGCATGGAGGGCATCCAGCCCATGGGAGACAGAGCACTCCATTCTCGCCTGCAGGATGCCATTCTTACGTCGAGCGCCAAGGAACCCCGTCCCTCCAGAGGAGCCGAAGAAATTGGTGTCCGCAAGTGAGGAGCTCCAACTGTCAGCCACCAGGGGCCAGGAACCAATTGTGCGTCGCTGCTCCGTCAGCAGACCCGGTTTGGCGGCCATGCCGTCCAGGAGCGCGCGGAGCGTGCCCGCACCAATCTCGGCCGCTTGGGATTCAGCCAGTCCCACTTTGACTGTCATCTTGAAGTCCCCAACCTGCCGTTCGCTGACGGGTTGACCGAAGTTGACGAGCGCTTTGGCCGATGGCTGTACACCCGGGCGGCGGGTGCTGGAAGGAATCAAACGATCCACCAACGCCGCCTCGGCCTCGAATGCCCGGTAATGGAACTCGGCAGTGGCAGAGCTTTCGGGTCGCGTTGCTGCAGGACGCAAGAGGGCAGAGAGCCCGTGACCGGGCGGGTGTTTGCCTCTCTGGCCGGCTGCAAAACGGGCCTCAATTTCGGCTGGTCCAAGGGCGCGATCATAGATGCTGAGCTCGTCCACGACGGCCTTGCTATAGAAGCACCAGCCACTTGCTGTATCCACTTGCGCTCCGATGCGCAGCGGTTCCACAGAGGGGGGCAGACTGAGATGCAGCGGCCCTCCGCGGGCGGTGACTGGTTGCACCACCCCATCCAGGTAGAAGGTGGGGTCTTCATCGCCATTGCGGGCCACGACCGCGATGTGATGCCAGTCCAGATCCGCGATGCTGGTCGAGCGCCGGAAGCCACCGGCAAAGGTAAACGCCAGCCCGCTGTCCCACCGAGGCTGATTGATGGTCACGCCGTAGTTCAGCACGCCTCGGGTGTAGTCGCCGCCCTTGTTGATGATGTAGTCCTCCGCCTCCAAATCCTGCCGCTTTACCCAAAACTCGATGGTCAACGCATTGGTCAGTCGCAGGGTTGGGCTGTCTGGCACCTCGATGAAGCTGTTGGTCCTCCCAGAGAAACTAAAAGCCTGACCGACCTTGCCGGCAACAAATCCAGCGTCTCCATGCAGGACACCGTGGTTCCTGCCCGCTGAGTCTTGGGCATCACCGTCCGCGCGCCACCGACTCACCAAGCCCGGTGTGCTTGTGGCGTGGCGAATAATCCCCAGCGCGTTGGCGAGCAGCATGGCGCCGCCAACAATGGCGACGAGCAGGAGTAGCGCGACCAGGACGCCGATGGCGTAACGGCCCCAATACGACGCTGGGGCGGGTTTCCCGCCGCTCGCGGTCGAACCGTTGGGGAGCCGGCGCGCCGCACGCCACAACCGCCAGCCGCAGACCGGCAGGGACAGTGCACCCAGCCAGATAAGCGGCACAATGACGGCCTCATCCGGCGCAGGATGCCAGCCGAAGCCCTCGTCAAGCATCGCGAGGATGAAGAACGCTGCGAAAGCGATCAGCGGCAACGCGGTGAGGAACGCAAGGCAGGCACTCACCCTGTACGCAGACCGCAGGGTATCCACGCTCGCGAAACGCCGTAGCAAAAGGGCCAAGACACCCGTGGCGCAGGCCAGCAGAACGAAGGCCAGTATCAGCCACCGGCCGGGGAGACTACTGCGCAGCAGTTCGCACAGCACGCCAAAGAGAGTGGTTCCCGCATAGGTCAGCGTCGCACAAAACGCGAACCAGGGATTGCGCTGGCCGCTAGATGTTCTCGCAGAACACGCCGCGCGCCCCCCTGCCGATGGTCCTGTTTCACCGCCGCCACCACCCGAATCGGCCTGGGCCAAGCGGGACTGCAGCCAAGCGGGCACGAGGACGGCTAGCATCACCACCACGCCGATGAGCAGCATCATGAGGAGATTGGCGCGTTGCATGAAACCCTGCGCCCGGTTGCCGAAGAAGGCTTCCGCCGCGGCATCTCGGCCTAGCGAACTCCACGGATGCACGCCGAAGGCAGCTCCGCCAAACGCGAAATAGCCGACCGCCCCGCCGCCCAGGGCAATGGGAGCCACGGCCAGTCCGCCCAGCGCTGCAATCAGACCGACCGCGAGTCCGCCAGTGGACAGCAAGCCCAAGGCGAGACCTCCAACGGTAAACACGCCGAGAGTGATTCCGCCGAAGGCGAAGCCGCCCATCGCCACACCACCAATGGCCAGGACGCCTTTGGCCATGCCGCCGATGGCGATGATGCCCTTGGCGACGCGCCGTTTGCCCGTGGCGGGGTCAATCCCGTCGGCCACATGGAGCAAGGGCAGGCCGAAGAGCGTCGCCTTGGAGCGGTAGTCAACACCGCGATAGATCCGGGGCAAGGCGGCCGCTGGGGTGCCGGTTGGCGGTGTGGAGGCAATGGTCTCGACCTGGGTCTTGAGGATGCTGGCCTGCTGGTAGCGCAGCTCGGGTTTGCGTTCGAGCGCCCGGAGGACAATCTCGTCGAGCCGGGCGTCTATCTGGACGGTGCTGCAGGCGCGAGAGGGCGGCACAATCGGCTGGCCGGGAAGCTCGCCGGTGAGCATCTGGTAGAAGACCACGCCGAGGGCGTAGATGTCCGCCCGGCGATCCACCTCGGACGGGTTCTCGACCTGCTCGGGCGCCATGTATTGGGGCGTACCCATGATCTTGCCCGCTTCAGTAAGGACTGGGGTCGTCGCCTCGCCCGGCTTGTCGGCCACCTTCCCCCCATCCGATCGGGAGAGGACTGGGGGGAGGGGCGGATTCGCTTCGACGAGCTTGGCAAGGCCAAAGTCGGCGACCTTCACCCGCCCACGCCGGTCAAGGAGGACGTTCTCAGGCTTGATGTCGCGGTGGACGATGCCTTGATCGTGGGCGTATTGGAGCGCGTCGCAAATCTGCGGCACGATGGCCAGCGCTTCGCGCGAGGAGATGCGGCCGCCGGCCAGGAGCTGGCGGAGGTTGACGCCGTCCACGAACTCCATGAGGAAGTAGCAGAGGCAAGGTTGCGGGTTGAGGGTCGAGGGTTGAGACTCGACCTGGCCGAACTCGTAGAGCGTGACGATGCCGGGGTGGTTCAGGCGGGCAAGCGCTCGGGCTTCGCGGGCGAAACGTTCGGCAAAAGCGGGGTCGCTGCCGATGCCGGGGGGCAGGAGCTTGAGGGCGACAATGCGGTCGAGCTGCTTCTGTCGAGCCTTATAGACCGCGCCCATGCCGCCCTTGCCCAGCAGACCGAGGATTTCGAGCTGCGGGAAGAGGCGGGCCAGTTCTTCGGGCGTGGGGGGCACGAACGGCTTGGCCTCCGGGTGGGTGGCGGTATCGGCGGCAGCGCCCTGCTGGAGCAGGCAGGCGGGGCACAGCCCCGCCAGCGCCCCCGCGGGCAGCGTCGCGCCGCATTGCGGACAGTTCTCTGGCATGGCCCGATTTGTTCCAGCTTCATTCATACACCCACCTCAGAAGCGAAACCGAGCAAATGTTACAGGAAAAGCGGCCAGGCAGGCTGGTCGCCCCTGCTGCGACAAGGCCTTTGCCCGCCCGTCAGGGCTTCGGATAACCGGCTGATTGCGCCAGAACGATCAACTGGTCCGGCCGGAGCTTGAGCGCCGCCCCCAGCCCCTTCCGATCCACCGAACCCCTGGCCCCCGTGACCAGCCCTTCCGACGCGCAAAACAGGTAGGCGTTCTGCGAGATATAGCCGACATCAACATAGGCGTAGTTGCGCCTCTCCTCGGGCGTCCATTTGCCTGGCATCCTCGCCAGGTCCGCCACAAACACCAGCGTCACCGGGGCGTTGGTGGCGAAACTCTGGGTGCCCGCCAGGCGGCGATAATCTCCTTTGGCGGCCAGGTTGAGCTTGTTGGCCTTGGCATCATAAAGGTAGGCGCCCGCCTTCAGGATGACATAGACGTCGGTTTCCTGGTTGTTCTTGGCCGATGGTGCCGTCCGCTTGCCGTCGGGGCGGTTGATGCCATAGCACGCCCAGAGCAGACTGGAAAGCTGCTGCGGCGAAAGCTCTTTGGAGTCGAACTCCCTGCCGGTGGACCGCTTTGCCAGGACCTCCATCAGCGGTTGGCCCCCGGTCTTCTGAGGGGCTGGAAAGTCAATACTCTGAGCCCGGAGCGAGCCGGCGACAAAGACAGCAAGCAGCAGGCAAAACGGGTGTCCAATGCGAGAGACAGGTTGCATAAACGAGGCGGATTAGAAGGAAGACCGGACACCGGGTCAAGGGGTTTCCAAGCCCCAGCCCGGCACACTCCTGGCCTGTCCCGCCCCTAACTCTTCCAGCCTTGGTCCGTTGCCTCCCCATCCCAATACCGTAGTACCTCTAACCCCGGGTTAGAGGTACTACGGTATTGGGACGGGGAGCGGACGATGAGCGGAGGGTGGGGCGCGGGGGTGGAGAATGGGCGGAAGTGCCCTGCGGACAGACTGTTGCCCGGGTGCGGGGCAGAATGGCGCGGGTTGGGGGATGGCCCGGGACAGAGCGAAACAGGGCTTGCGACCACGCGGCCATGTCGAAAGACTTGCGGCATGATTGCTAATTGCTTCAACCGCCTGGTCTTCGCATCGGAGCGCCGCCTGGCGCTGCCGATTGCGACTTACCCGGGCCTGGCGCTAACGGGGGCGACGGTGCGCCAGGCAGTCAGCGATTCGCAGGTGCAGTTCGACGCGGTAGCGGCGCTCCACGCGCGCTACCGGACGCCGGTCGTGCTGTCCGCGATGGATCTGAGCGCCGAAGCCGAGGCGTTCGGGTGTGCACTGCATCTGTCGGACAATGAAATCCCCTCAGTGACCGGGCGGCTCGTGACTACCCTGGAGCAGGCCAGGGCGCTGCCGGTGCCGCAACCGGGAGACCGGCGCACTGCCGTGTACTTGGATACAGTGCGCCGGCTCAAGAAGCTGCCTTCGCGGCCGCTGGTGCTGGGCGGGTGCATTGGTCCGTTCTCGCTGGCCTCGCGCCTGGTGGGAGTAAGCGAAGCGCTGGAGATGACGCTGGCCGAACCGGAACTCATGGCGGTGGTGCTGGAGAAGAGCACGACCTTTCTGGCCGGTTATGCGCGCGCCTTCCAACAGGCCGGAGCGGATGGCGTGATCATGGCCGAACCCGCCGCCGGGCTGCTATCACCGCGCGGTGTCGCCGCGCATTCCTCCGCCTATATCAAGAGCATCGCCGCGGCAGTCTGCGACGGAGAATTCGCGTTGATTCTGCACAATTGCGCCGCCCGGGGGCTGCACCTGGCGGCGATTCTGGAAACCGGGTTGAGCACCTTCCACTTCGGCGCGCCGATGGACCTGCCGGCCGCGCTGGAGCGGGTGCCGTCCGAGGTGGTGCTGTGCGGAAATTTGGACCCTGCCAGTGTATTCTGCCAGGCTGCGCCGACTGAAATGAGGGCGCGCGCCAGCGAACTTCTGTCCCGGACGGCGGCCCATCGCAATTGCGTGCTTTCCTCCGGGTGCGACCTGCCAGCCTCGGCGCCGCTGGCGAACCTGGACGCGTTGTATGCGGTGGTGGCTGGGGCGTAAACGTCCCAACTTGGGACTGGGGGACCGGCAGGGCGCCCGTTTTGAGGCAGTTCGGCCCTCCCGGGGCGCGGCTGCCCCGACCTCGAACCATGCAGTTCGCTTGCGGTTGACTAGCTGGCCAGCAGCAGGCGCATCAGGGCCATTGTCCCCAGGGTGAGGGCCATGCCCAGCAGGGTTTGTCGCAAGCCGAACCTGGGCTCGCGCCGGGAATCCACCGGCGCCAGCATGGCGCTGATAAAGCCTCGGTTGGCTTGGTTCGCTGTATAGATGACTTTCGGCACAGCAGCCTGAGAGCAGGTCGCACGCCAACCGGCGCGCGCGGGCGACAGGAGTCATAACGAGACTTGCTGGGGGCTTGCCCGCTTGCAGTGATCGGCTAGACTGCGCGGCATGAAATCAAGTGCTCGCATTCGTCGGCTCACCACAGTCCTGACCCTCGCCGCTTGCTGCTTCTGCCTGCTTCCGTTCCGGACTGCGGCACAACCGGCGGCGACCGCCGCGCCAGGCGCGTTGACGGTGATGACCTACAACCTGAGGTTCGCCAGTCCGACCCCTCCGAACGCCTGGCCGCAGCGCCGCCCGCTTGTGGCCGAAGTGATCCAGAAGCTCGCGCCGGATGTCCTGGGCACGCAAGAGGGGCTCTATGGCCAGCTTCAAGACCTCGCCGCCGACCTGCCGGCGTTCCAGTGGATCGGGGTGGGGCGCGACGGCGGCAGCCGGGGCGAGTTCATGGCGGTGTTTTATCGGAAGACGCGGTTGGAGCCGGTGGCGTTCGACCATTTCTGGCTCTCGGACACGCCGGAAGTCATCGGTTCGAAGAGCTGGGGGCCCAAACTTGCCCGCATGGTGACGTGGGTACAATTCCGGGATCGTCAGACCGGAGAGCAGTTCATCTTCGTCAACACGCATCTCGATCACGAGGTCCAGGCAGCCCGCGAGAAAGGCGCCCAACTGATCCGCGACCGCGTCGCCGCCTTTAAGCCCAACCTGCCGGTCCTGCTCGTGGGCGACTTCAACGCCGCCGCCGGCAGCAACAAGGCCTATTTGATTCTGACCGGCGACAAGTTCTTCACCGACACCTGGATGACCGCTCGCCAGCGGGTGAATGAAGGAGTCGGCACCATGAATGGCTTTAAGGATATTCAGAAGAACGGGGCGCGCATTGACTGGATTCTGAGCCGGGGTAACGTGGCCGCCGAGCGCACGGAGATTGTCACCTTCTCGCGCAACGGCCAGTTTCCAAGCGACCATTGTCCGGTGGTGGCAACTTTGCGGCTGGGCGCTCTCCAGTAATGCGGAGGACGAACCGTCGCTGGGCGGGCGCTAAGCGACCAGTTGCAGGTGGGTGATGCGGAAGATGGCCCCGCGCGGTTCGTTGGCGAGGCATTCCACCTCCCAGCCGTGCGCGAGCACGATCTGCTGGACGACCGCCAACCCCAGGCCCGTGCCCTGCTTCTGGGCCGTGAAGTAGGGCTTGAAGATCTCCGTCCGGTGCTCGGGCGGGACGCCGGGCCCGTTGTCGCGCACCTCGAGCGAAGCCTCGGCGGCACTCCGTCTTTCGGTGACGATTTGGATTTCACCGGCGCTGTCAACAGCCTGAATGGCGTTGAGCAGCAGATTGAAGAGGGCCTGCCGGAGGGACTGCTCATCGGCTTCGACGCTGAGGGGCTCGCCCTTGACCTGCAGGTTGATCTTCTTCTCCTCCAGGTCGTAGTTCAGGGCGCGGACGACTTCGTTGACCACCGAGTTGAGGGCGAGGCGGGAGCGGCGGACCTCGCGCGGGCGGGAGTAGTTGATGAACTCGTTCAACTGCGCCGCGACTTTGTCGGCCTCCTCGACGATCTCGCGCGACCGCTCTTGAATCTCCGCCGAGCCGCCGGATTGCCGGGAGATCATCTGGGCGAGGCCGCGGATGATGTTGAGGGGGTTGCGGGTTTCGTGGGCCAAACCTGCGGCGGCGAGGTTCATTTCCTTGAGGTGGGTGTTCATTTCGCTGGTACGCACCAGGCGAATCTGCAGCTCGGATGACTTGGTTAGGTTTCGCCAGGCCAGGCCGGACCCCAGAACGGAAAGCCCGGCCAGCAGGACGATGATGGTCCGCAGCCACAAATCCCGCGTGATCGCCGCGGCCAGCCCCTCGGTGGACATCGTGAGGACCAGGCCGTGCAGCGTTTGCTTGGCGACCAGGGATTGGAAGTCCTGCTCAACCATGCCCCGCAGCCAGAAGGGACGCCCAGGCCGGCCGCCGGGCTCTCGCGGGCGGCTTTGCCAGCCACCGGGCGGCGGATCGCCCATGCCCAAATTGGTCGGAGCGTTTGGCGGCGGCCTCTCTTCCGGCGGTGGCGGTCCCCAGCGGGCGAACTCACGTCCGGGCTTGTTGGCCCGGTTGGTGAACTCGCCGGAGAGAGGCAGGATCACCGTGTTGGTCAAGCCCTGGGCGCTCAGGCCCGCGCCGAGATCAACCGGGTTGACCAGCGTGACGCTCCGCGGTCCCCAGTGTTCGCCCTCCTGCAGGAAATCCTCCCGCTGCAGATCAATCGGCCGGCCGGCGGAAGCGACGGGTTGGTTGGTGGCATTGAGCAAGACGATGGAAAGCAATTCGCTGGATTCAATCAGCTCGTTGGTGCGCCCGTGGATCATTTCGTTGAGCACCGGCTCAAGGCGTTCCTGGGGAATCACCCCCCGGAAGCGCATGCCGCGAATGATGGCGCTGAGGGTGTTGGCGATGTCTTTGGAGCGGTTGCGCAAGTCGGTCCTGGCGGCCTCCCTGACGCGAAGGTGTTCCTGCGTCTGCCACCCCAGCACCAGTATCCAGAGGGCCCCGAGCAGGCCATAGACCAGCAAGCTGCGGCGTCTCAGTTCCATACGGTGGTTGGGCGGGGGCGGCCTTGCGCGTGTGCCAGGGCCCATCACCAGCCGCCCGGAGGATTCGCGGGCATTGACTGGCCGGGCTCTGAGGCCGGGCGCGGGGCCTTCCTCTTCATAGGCAGTTCGTCCAGGAACTTGTTGAGTTCCTCCTCCGTCAACCCCTGGGACACCCCCGACTTTTCTCGTTCTCTGGCCGAGAGCGCGGCCAGTTCCGTCGGCGCCTGCACAATATGCGGGGTGAGGAAGATGAGCAGTTCTGTGAGGTCGCTGCTCTTTTGCTGCCGCTTGAACAAGTTCCCCAGCAAGGGAATATCGCCCAGCAATGGTATCTTGGTCTCGGTTTTGGCCTTGGTGCTGTTGATGAGTCCGCCGATGATGACCGTCTGGCCGTCCGCGGTCACCACCACGGTGTCGGCGGCACGGATATCAATGGTGGGGGCGTTGACGCCGGCGGAGATCTGAGTGGTCGCCGTGAAATCAACAGAAGAGATTTCGGGCGAGACGATCATTTGCACCAGGCCGTCGGCGGTAATGAACGGGGTCACATTCAAGATCACGCCCACATCCCGGTAGGAGACTGAGTTGATTGTATTGCCGTAGTTGTCGTAGCGGACGCCAGTGATCAAAGGAACCTGCTGGCCGACGGTGATGGTGGCGGGTTGATTGTTGCGGGCGAGGATGGACGGGCGGGACAGCACCTTGGCGTTGCCGGCTTGCGCAATAGCCCGGAGGGTTACCTGATAGTCCTGCCCCAGGATCTGGTAGAGCCCCGCGCCGGTTTGAGACATGGGCGAAACCGCGGAGAAACTCGAGATCGGCTGGCCGAACCGGTTGAGATTTGTCCCAATGGACGCGCTCAAGTCGGAGAGGCCGAAACCATTGACCGTGCTGGCGTCCTGCACGCCGCCATTCATGTTCTGTCTGCCCCACCCTCCTTCCAGGCCGATGTCGGAAGCGTTGTTATGCGAGACCTCGAGGAACACGACCTTGATGAGCACTTGGGGTTTGGGACGGTCCAGGTTGGTGAGCACCTGGCTGATGTGCTGGGCGGTCGCCGCGTCGGCAATGAACACGACACGGCGTGTTTCGGGGTCAATCGAGAAATAGGCATCCCCGATCGTGGTGTTGTTGGGATACTGCCGGGAAGTGCTGCTGCCGCCGGCACTGCTGCGGAAGCCGCTGCTGCCCGGGCTGCTTCCGGTGATTCCGCTTCTCTGCTGGGCGTTGAGCGGAAATGCCAGGCCAAGACACATGGCCAGGGTTCCCGCAAGCCCCATCCACCATTTTGAATTTGCATTGATCATAATTACCTCGTTGTGTTGTCTGGACCTGCTGCTCTTCATGGGTGTGTCCACGCTTAGAAACCGCTGTTGAAATTCCGGGAGGAAGATGTGCTTCTGCCGGCTCCGGTGGAAGTGTTCTGTGTGCTTTGCGTCACCCGTTTGGTCAATGGGTTGTTATTCCCCAGCATGGTGTTTTGGTTGTTGTTGTTTATGCGGGTATTGCGGTTGAACAGATCCTCCAGTGCCATTTGCACATCCTGGGGGTCCGCGTTTTGCAGGTCATAAAACCCCACGACTTCCTTTCGCCCCTTGTCAGAATCCAGCTCCGCGATCATGTCGGCGATCTGCGGCATAAGAGTCTTGGATGCCATGACGATGAGCGAGGAGGTGCGCGGGTCGGCTACGGCCAGAACGCGGCCCATTTTCTTGGCCCGGTCGCTGTCGCTGGCGCTGCCTCCACGACGGGTGGTAGAGCTGCCGCGAAAGAAGAAGGGGGCCATGGAGCTCTGGCGGCCGGTGCTGGTGGAGCCGGTGGTATCGGGGAACAGTGTGGCGAGTTGATCCGCGATTTCCGTGGGATCAGCGTTAAACAGGCGAAAGACCCTTAGTTCGGTTACATCGGTGACCTCCTGGTCAATTTCCTCAACCATGGTCTTGATGGTGTCCAGGAGGTCGGCGGGCGCGCTAATCACCACCGAATTAGAGCGGTCATCCCCCACAGCCACGACCTGCGCAGCCGCCGCTCCACGCCCGCTCGCACTGCCGCTGCTGCTCCGGCTGCTGCTGCTGCTGCGGCCGCGGTCCCCAAAGCCGGGAGGGCCGCCAAATGGGCCGCCGCCGCCAAACATGTTGAAAAGGCTGCCTCGGCTGCTGCTCTGGCCGCTGGCTTGTGAGGAGAATAGCTGGGTGATGAGCGTTGCCGTTTCTTTGGCGTCTGCGTACTTGAGCGGAAGCACCCGGATCGTGGAAACACTGGCAATGGAGGTGTCCAGAGCAGAGATGATCTTGAGCATGCGTTTGATGTCGGTCTTGGTCGCCACCAGAATCAGCGAGTTGGCGCTCTCGTTGGCTGTGAGCGTGGCCGTGGACGGGAGCAGCAGTTCCAGGTTGGGCACCAACTGGCTGACGCTGGCATACCGCACCGGAATGATCTGAGTCACGACCTCATTCGATTTCTCCACCGTCTCGGGGTCGTTGCCCTGGACAATCTCGAGGTCCTTGGTCTTCGCGGTGTCCTGCGCGACAATGGTCAGAATGCGGCCATTGCGGATCACCGCGTATCCGTTCTTCTTGAGGGTCGAATTGAGCACCTCAACCGCTTCTTCCCTGGTCAGGTCCTTGCCCTGAACATCAAGCGTGCCCCGGACATCGGCCTCTTTGTTGATGACAAAGCCGGCGGCGTCACTCAGGTAGTCCAGGACGAGATTGAGGGGCGCGTTATGGAAGTTGAGCCGCAAACCGTTGGTGCCATCTTCGACAATTACCGGAGGCTCCTTCGCGACGGCCACGGTCGGCGCGTTTGTGTCGGGGGTGGAATTTGCCCCGGCAGCAGCGTCGGTGGCAAAGTTCGGCGCCTGGGCTGCCGCCGGGACAGGAGCAACCGCGCCACTAACGCCCTCTGTGGCCGGAGGCGGCACGGCTTGTTGTTCTCCAGCGGTCGCCGGGTTGGTGGCAGCCAGCGCGGCCGGCGCCTCGTTTGTCGGAGCGTCCGCCGCCGCTTGCGCTGCCAGGGCAGCGCAGCAGGTGCCAGCGGATAGGCAGGTGAACAAAAGGAGGTGATTGATCGTCTTCATTGGCAATTATTCCTGCAGGCGTTTTTGCATCAGTCTCTTGATTATGTCGCTCTCGGTGTCGCCAGCTACGGCATTCGAGCCAGTAACGGTCGTCATGGCCGCGGCATTGGTCGAGGTTGAGGGCGGCGCGGGGATGTGGGGTCCGGATTGAGCGGACAGCATCCAGGGGCCGTCTTCTTCGCGGCGCATCTGCATGCCCACTTTCAACTCGAGCCGGTTGGTTCCGGCAGCCAAGTTCACGCTGGTGGGAGCAATTGCGGCGACCTTGTAGCCGGCAATCGTGTCGGTCAGTTTCAAGGCTTTCTTAAACTCAGAGCTGCTCCCGTCGAAAAAGGCGAACCAACCCTTCTCGTAACTCATGGTGCCGACCAGCGTCACCGAATCAACGGTCTTCGGCACAGGACGCGCACGAGGCTCTCCCGCCCGGCGCGGATAGCGGTTGGGATCAAAGATATTCCGGTCCACAATGACTTTGAAGGCGGAGTATTCGAGGCTGGGCGGGGCACTGTTGGTTAGGTCGGGGGTGCTCGCCGGCGCTCGATCATCACCCCGGCTGTGATCACTGGCCGAACGCGGACTGCTGCGCGAGTCATAACCTGGCCTCGATGAGCGTCGCCCGCGGGAGCGGCGGTCGTCTTTCGGCGACCGGCTGGAGATTTGGGAACGGTTCGTGCCGTCGGCGGACAAGGCTCCCTGTGCGACACGATTGTCGCCCATCACCGCAGCGCTGGTTTGAGGCGCACCATTGGTCGCAGTCAGGTCCTCGGGTTGAGCCATGTCGTCAACCTGGCCCGATTCAGCGGCTTCGACCAGTTCGCTGATGCGGGCAAGCAGCTCTGCCGCAGCGAGGTCATTCGTGTGACCCTCCGCGTCCGGTTCCTGCGCGGCAATCGGCAAGCCACCCGCCAATCCGAGCCCCAGGATTGTCAAGCGGGCCACAGAGCCGGCGGACCGCCACAACTGGCAGCCCTTAATGAGCATCTGCTTAACTCTCAAGCTCGTTCCTGGCATTGGATTCATTGCTTCTGCGGGGTAAGAACCAGGGCGCTGAGTTGCAGGCCGAGCGATAGTTGCTGGCCTTCCTTATCACGCGCCCCCAGTTCCACCGACTCGAGTTTCAGTGCCATGGGATCCCGCTCGACGCTATAGAGGAAGCGGCTGAGCTTGCCAAGGTCGCCGGCGGCATCCACGCGGCAGTCGAAGGTCATGTAATCGTCGCTGTCGTGTTTCCATTGGGGCGTGATGGCCGAAATCGTAACGCCGCTGTCCTGCGCCCAGAGGTCAATCGCCTTGAAGACCTGCTGCTCCGCTGTGGAGGTGTTGGCGGGCAGGGCATTGTCCGACATTTGTTGCCAGCGGCTCCGGATGCTCTGCTCGCGCTGCAAGAGCAACCTGCCCCCGGTAATCTGCTTCTGCAGCTCGCTGATGCGCGTCGCGCGCTTGCTCCATGCCTTCATGAGCGGGGACAGCACCAGCCGGTCGCCTGCCAGGAGGGCAACGGCGGCGACCGCCGCGATGATGAGGAATTGCTGCCGGTTCTTAATCTGCATTTCTGCCTCCCTCATTCCATTGGAAGTTGAACGTGAATTGCAGCGCGGGCGATTGGCCCCGGGTCGGCCCGAGTGCCACTTCGCGGAATTGCCGGAACTTGCGCAAGTTCTCAACCGTCTTCAGCAGCACCTGGTAGTTGCGCGCGATACCGGTGCAGGTAACGTTGTTCAAGTCCCGAATCTCCACAGTCTTAGCCGTCACGCCCCCGTCCTCGGGGAAAGCCTCGGTGAGGTGCCGCAGGATAGTCAGGTTGCGCACCGAGCCGTCGTGCCAAGGTCGGTAATGCCGGATCTGCTCCTGCAAACCTTCCAGTTGGCGGACGGTTGACTGCATTTTGGCCCACTGCGATTCCAGACGCCAGAGCCGGTATTGCTGGTAAGCGAACAGCCCGCCCACAACCAGCGCCGCTGCTGCCGCCGCCGAGATGGCCGTGCGAAGCTTGCCCGAGGAGTAACGTGCCGCCAGTTGCTGCATGGGTGTGGGCGTTGGCAGCAGGAACTCAAACGGCGCGTCACGTCCAGCCAGCCGCCCCGCTGCCAGACTGAATGCCGGCGAAACCGCGGTGTCCGGCGAAAGCTGGCATCCGAATTCGTTAGCGGCATAGCGGTCCACCGACTCCACTTCCAAACCTGTGGGCTCGAGCCGCAGCTCCAATTCGTCCGCCAATTGACGACCCAGGTTGGTCGGGCCGAACACCCGGATTCGCCGCACGGTTTCCCGCAGGCCCGGCGGCAATTGCCCCAGGGTGATGCGCGCCTCGCGCGCGACAAGATCGGCCTGGAGCATTCGCTGGCTCCCTTCGGCTTCGAGCGCTCCTTCCAGCGCCCGAAGCGCCGCCACCCCGCCGCCCGCCGTAACCTGCAACCCCACATGGCTTTCGCCGATGGCCAGAGCCATCACGCCGTCCGAAGCAATCGCCCCGGGAGATTGCAGGGCCATGACACCCAGCGAGAAGCTTGCCGGCTTCAATTTCGCCGCTCGCAGCACCTGTTCCAGGGCAGCCAGGTGGTTCTTCGGAATGCCGACCAGCATGGCGTGGTGTTTGCCGCCCGGCGACTTGAACCGCGACGTCGCAATATGCAGCGTCTGGACATCACAAGGAAAGCCTCGTTCGGCCTCGATCTGCAGGAGGCTGGCAAGGTCTGCCTCAGGCAACTCGGGCACTTCGACCTGGGTGGTGAGCGTCCATTTGAGCGGCAGGCCAACCACACATTGGCGCTCCCGAATCCCCTGGGCATCGAGGTGATTGCGAATTTCCCTCCCAACCAGTTCGGGATCATTCGTCAATGGATCAAGCGAAAGCGACACGGAGAAGGTCCCCTCAACGTGCAGCACTCCATTGACGCGCCGCAGGACGACGCCGTCCAGGCGGCTGCCATCCAAGGCAAGCCCCAACACTCCGGAGAGCTGTTTGCGCCTGAACAAGTCCAGCCTGGTCAATCTAGTCATTGTGCTGCCTTCGCTAAGAGCCAGTTCTGACGCACCTCCTGGCCCAACGCCCATCCGAGGTGGGTCAGGTCCTGCCGATAGACTATCGTAGGGCTGCCGCTGCTGGTGTCGAAGACGAACTTGACGCGCCGGTATCCACGGCCATAGGGCCCCAGGGCGGCAACATCGGCGGTGAACTGGTAACTCTGCGTTGTTAGGACATCACGGGCGGCAAGGGTTTGCAGGGCGTCCGGATAAGTTTGCCCCAGCGCGTCCACCACCCAGGCAACCGAGGTGAGGTTGTCCGGATTAGACTGGCGATAGTTGACCAGTTGCTCCGCCACATCGGTATCCTCCCCCAGCAAGCAAGCCAGCACCGCCGCGCTGGCGGTGTTCACATTGACCCGGCCCTCGACGTAACTGCCCTCGGTCGCGGTCAGATTGGTGCTAATAAGCGCAAACTCCGCCGCCGTCATGCCGCTGCGCACATAAAACTGGAGCGGGCTGGCGAAGCCAACCGCGCTTGGGACGCCGCCGCGCGAGCGCCCCGGACCGCTGCCGGCAAGGCCTAGACTCGCGAGGATTTGATCAGTTCGCGTCGTGCCGAAGTTCGTGAGCAGGAGCGAGCTCAACTGCGCGGATGAACCGCTGAGGTTGGCCACGTTGATGCGGGCGGAGCCGTCGCTGTTTGTATTCGGCTCGCGGCTATAGACGGTGAAGTACTCCAGCACCCCGGGATCCAGCATATTATCCTGGTTGTCGTCGTTTTCGCTGGCATCCAACACCCCGTTGCGGTTCGCGTCCTCGCCCAGCAGGGTGTCCATGTCTGCGCCGTAGAGCAGGCGCACCTCATCCACCGTCTCGAAGGAATCGCACTTGCACTGGTAAGAGGGCTGTTGCATGGCGTAGTAGGTAACGGTGGGGCCATTACCGTTGGTGTCTCGCCAATCCAGGATGGCCTGGGTCAGGTCCACGGTCATGCGGGGCAGCCAGATCACGGTGTTGCTGGCGACGGCGTTGAGGTTGAGCTTCGAGGCTTCGTCCACCAGCCCAAAGCACAGGCGGCTTGGCCCAACCGGGTTGTTGGTGTCGCGGCCGATCAGCCAGTAGTGGGCGTCGCCGACCGGGACTGCGTGGCACAGTGGATCCTCCAGGTTCGGCAGCACACCGTTGGAACCATTGGCGATTTGAGTCGTCAGCAGGTAGTTCAGGTAGCGGACCGCGCCCTCAATCGCCTGATCGGCCGCTTGAGCGGACACCCGGTTGTCGGAGGCGCGCAGCTCAAAGCTCATGGCGTTGGCAAAATACAGCGCCAGGCTTACCAGGCCGAATGCGATCCACAGCACGATTACCAGCACCGATCCGCAGGGCCGAGAACGCGATCGTCGGAGCCGGGCAGGCCCGCAAGGCTGAGGTCTTTGTCTTAACTTCATTCCGTCCCTCCCGCGATCAGGCTGGCGCGGACTTGCGACGCCAGGGGGACGACCATCTCAATGGGCTGCATCATGCCCGCCTCCTGCCCCGGTTTGGCCACAAGCTGGATACGGATGCGCACGGCAACCGGCAGGTTGGTGTCGGTGGTGCTGGTGTCCCAGGTGTTGCGCCATTGCGTGCCGTCGTAGCATTCAAACTCCAGCGTCTGCACCCCGCTCATCAGCCATTGAATGTCCGGTGGTTGAATGGCGGTTGCCAACAAATTGCGGTGCACGCACCGCACCAGGTCCATGCCGTCCTGGTCCCGGTCAGCGGGGGCTTTCAACTCGTAGAAGACCTCCTGCAGGTCGCCCCAGGGTGCCTTGTCGGTAATGGAGCCGGTCGTTGTGTAGAAATCCAGCCCCGCGCTGCCGGCTTCGCCGCTCAACCCCATTGTGGCTCCCACCGCCGGCACCCCACACCTGAAGTCGCCGGCCAGATACCTGCCCGGGCTGACTGTCCCCTTCAAATCCTGATGCAGCCTGGCCAGCGCCCGGTTGATCGGCAGCGATCCCTCGACGGCACCGGCGGTCTTGTCCCGCAGGCGCAGGGCGGTGGCAAATACTCCATTGATGGCCACCAGCACGATGGCGCAAATGGCCAGTGCCAGCAGCATCTCAATGAGCGTAAAGGCCCGCGCACCGCAACGAGGGGCAGCTTCCGGAGACCGAACCGCGGAGATGCATCCCCTGGGCTGGGTGATCAACCGATTCGGATTTCGGGTTGCTGCCATCGGAATTCTCACTGCTGCGTGCTGTCCGCCAGCGTGCTCATGCGCACCGCGTAGTCGCGGTTTCGCGCGGTGTAAATCACCTCCACGGTAAGCTGGCGCATCGCATTCTGATTGGGGTCCTGATTCCAGGGGTCGTTGCGTATCGTCCACCGGAATTGGCGCTGAGCCTCCGTCAAGGTGCCGCTCTGGACCGACTGGCTCCAATTCGTCGTGAGCATGCTCTCGGTCAGCAGCCGTTGTGCGACGCGGGCAGCTTCGCCTTTGCGCTCAGCCACCGTCCCGGCCAGGCTGGCGATGTGCAACCCCTCGAGGGCGGCGGGGATGACGATCGCCATGAACAGCAGCGCCGCCAGCATCTCCGCCAGCGTAAACCCCGCCTCGGATTGGCTTCGTGCGTTGGATTGCCGCCTTCTTCTATTCATCGGCGCTGCGAATCTCGTAGTTCAGTCCGTCCTTGGACTGCGCGAGCCAGAGCGAGCCGCCGTCGCTGCTGGTCAGTTGCAGCCTCGACGGGCTGGTTTCGCTGATTGAGCCATCCGGCAGGAAGCGAATCGTCGGCAGGTTGGCCCGGGCGGGCACCACGCGCGGCGCACTGGCCCGGCTGACCTCCCGGCCCCGATTAAACGTGCTGACAGGAGTTGCGGCGGGCGTCTCGCCGACCACCTCAATTTGCAGGCCGCTGTCGAGTATGAACTCCACCGCTTTGGGGTCGCTGGGTTCGTAGCAAGGTTCCGCTTCCAGGCCGAATTCCCCCTTCTCGACATCCACCCACAGATCCATCGGTACGCCCTCGGATACCGCTCGACTCTGGCCGCTACGTGTCAGCGCCAGCAACCGGCGCGCTTCCGAATCCAGCGTTCGGCCATGGAAGAAGCTCGAGAGCTTCGGCGCGGTCAACGAGACCACCACCGTCAGCAGGGCCATCACCAAAATCAGCTCGATGAGCGTGAACCCGCTTCCTCGCTGGCGCCCATTTCCGCCGACGTCTCCGCCGGCATGCGGGAGCCCCGATCTGTCTGGTTTCTCTCTCACCGTTTGACGGTCCAATTGCCGATCACCATGTTCTCCCCCGGTGGCCCCAGGGAGCTCAGATCATACGAGGTTGGATTGTGCCGGCCCGGGCATTCGTAGATATAGTCATTGCCCCACGGATCCTTGGGGATGGCGTCGGCCTGGAGATACGGCCCGCGCCAATTCTGGGCATCGCGCGGCTGCTCAATCAAATCCACCAGCCCGTTCTTGCCTTTGGGATAGTAGCCGTTGTCCACCTCGTAAGCGTCCAGGGCCGTCTTGAACGTCGCGATTTGCGTTTGCGTCGCCGCGATCTGTGCCTGCTTGGTTCGACTCGTGAACCGGGGCAGCACAATGGCCGCCAGGATGCCCAGGATCACCAGCACCAGCAGCAGTTCCACCAGCGTGAAGCCCTGCGACCGCGAGCCGGTTTCTTGATTCTTCTTCGGGTTGTTGACTTTCATAATTCAGGATCGTGATTTGTCATTTGATGTAGTCTTGCAGGGTGAAGATCGGAAGCACCATGCTGATGAAGATCGTGCCGATGAACGCGGCGATGAAAAACAGCATCATTGGCTCCATCAGCGCCACGGCGGTCTTCAGTTCCCGATCCAGGTCGCCCTCGGTAACGTTGGCTATCCGGACCAGCTCCTGGTCGAGCCGGCCGCTCTCTTCGGCCACCGAAATCATTTCCACGACGGAGCCGGGGAACAGGCCGCGCGTCTCCGCCAGGCTCGTGCCGAGCTCCCCGCCCTGTTGCACGCGCTCGATGGACTGCGAGACCGCGTCCACCAGAATCTGGTTGCCAATGGACTTGCGCGCCACGTTCAGCCCTTGCACCAGCGGCACGCCTGCGCCCAGCAGCGTGCCCAGCATCCGGCAAAACCGCGCCATGGCAAACTCGGCCACCAGCGGCCCCACCACTGGCGTCCGCAGCACCAGCCCCTCCCAGGTGCGCCGGCCCTTCTCCGATGCAAACCAGGTCCGCAGCAAGAACGCCGCAACCACCAGACCCACAGCCACAAACGCCCCGTAACCTCTCACCAGGTCGCTTACCCCGATAACAATCTGTGTCGCCAGGGGCAGTGTCGCGCCAAACCCTTTGAAGATGCCCTGAAACCGCGGAATGAAGAAGGTGAGCAGGAAGATCAGCACCCCGATCGCGAGCACGAACAGGATGCTCGGATAGAGCATTGCCGACACCACCTTGGAGCGCAGCTCCTTCTCGCGCGCCTGAAAGTCGGCTATCTGCGCCAGCACCAGGTCCAGAAACCCGCCCGTCTCGCCCGCCTGCACCATCGCGATGTAGACCCGCGGAAATGTCTCCGGCGACTTCGCCATCGCATCCGCCAAGGACATGCCGTCCACCACCAAGTCGTGGATCTCCTTCCACTTCGCGCTGGCGGCGGGGGAGGAGGATTCCTTGTAGAGAATCACCAGCGCGCGGCTCAGCGGCACCCCTGCGGCCAGTAAGCTCGACAGCAGCCTCGTGAAGTTCTCCAGCTCGCGGCCCGAGACCCTGGCTGACCGGTTGCGGAACGACAACGATGCCAATGAGGCTGGCAGCCCGAAACCCGTTCCCGCGCCAGCTCCCGCCTTTTCCGAAAGGCTGACGGGGCGCAGCCCCAGCCCGGCCATTTGCGCAAAGGCTTCCGCCCGGCCCGCCGCTTCGAGCTCGCCCTGGGCCATCGCGCCATTTGCCTGCAACGCCTTGTATTGGAAGAGAGGCATCTTGGTGCCGGCTTGTTAGGCTGGTCGCGCTGCGGATTCCTTGCCCGCACCCTCCGGCGCCCCCTTCAGCGTGGTGCGCTCAACCTCTTTGGCGGTGGTCACGCTAAGCACCTCCTCGACGGTCGTAATGCCCAGGCGGACCAGGCGCCAGCCGTCCTGAGCCAGCGTTTGCATGCCCGCGCGGCGGGCAGCGTCCCGGATCACGTCGCTCGAGGCATTCTTGAGAATCAACTGTCGGATCTCATTGTCGCTGTCCATCCACTCGAAAATGGCGTGCCGGCCGAAGAAGCCGGTTTGGCGGCACGCCGCGCAGCCGACGGAGCGGTAAATCGTCGTTCGGGGAGGAATGCCGACCTGGCCCCTGAACGCCTGGGCCGCCGGTGAATCATCGGGCTGCTTGCACCGTTCGCAAAGCACGCGTACCAACCGCTGCGCCAGCACCGCTTCGAGCGACGAGGCCACCAGGTAAGGCTCTACGCCCATGTCCACCAGCCGCGTCAAGGCCCCGGGGGCATCATTCGTGTGCAGTGTTGAAAACACCAAGTGCCCCGTCAGCGACGCCTGCACCGCGATCTGCGCCGTCTCCTGGTCGCGGATTTCGCCAATCAGAATCACATCCGGGTCGTGGCGCAGAATCGAGCGCAACCCTCGCGCAAAAGTCAAACCCGCCTTCTCCGAAACCTGAATCTGGTTGACGCCCCGCAGTTGATATTCCACCGGGTCCTCAATGGTGATGATCTTCCTGTCCGAATCATTGATCTCATTGAGCGCCGTGTAAAGCGTCGAGGTCTTGCCGCTGCCGGTGGGGCCGGTCACCAGGATGATGCCGTGCGGCAATTGCAGCACGCGCCGGAAGCAGCTCAACTCGCGCTCCGCCATGCCCAGCTCGCCCATCCCGCGCAACGTCGCGTTCTGCCGCAGCAGGCGCAGCACCAGCGCCTCGCCGTGCAGCATCGGGATCACCGACACGCGGATATCCACTTCCGCGTCCTCAATCCGAATCTTGATGCGCCCGTCCTGCGGCAGCCGCTTTTCGGCAATGTTCAGGTGACTGAGGATCTTAACCCGCGAGACGATGGCCGGCTGGAATCGCTTGATCTGTGCCGGCACCGGCACGTCCTGCAGCACGCCGTCTATCCGGTAGCGGATGCGGAACTCCTCCTCAAACGGCTCCAGGTGAATATCCGATGCCCGCAGTTCAATCGCATCCCGCAGAACCTGGTTTACGAAGCGGATGATGGACGCCTCCTCGGCGGCGGCATCCAGGTCGGTGTCCTCCTCGGGGTGTTCATCCACCACCGTGAAGGACGCATCCTCGTTCAGTGTGCCCAGCGTGTCCGCGCCCACTCCCAGCCGCTTCTTCATTTCCCGCTGGATCGCTTCGCTGGAAGCCAGCACCGGTTTAAGGGTCAAGCCGGTCAGGGTCTTGAGCGCATCCAGCCCCTGCGTCGCGAATAGCCGGCTGGTGGCCACTTCCACGCTGCCATTGCTGCGCCGTAACGGCAGCAATTCCTCCTTCAGCAGAATCCGCGCGGGGAACAACGATAGAAGCTGGCGATCCGGCTCGACATCCTCGAGGGTCGTATAGGTAAGATCGTATTCCCGCGCCAGCCAGCGGAGCACGTCCGCCTCTTCCCGCATCGGCGTCTGTGCTCCCGACTGGCTTTGGCGCAGCAACGTGGTCGCGTCGGTGGAAGCCAGTTGCCTGGCTGCTACCATCCTGTCAAGCAACTGCTTCCAGGCCGCATCCTGGGCAACCGTCTCACTCATGAATGATCATTCGCAACGGGTGATGGGTGACTGGCAGCGGCTGGCGGGCGAGGTGCCCCGCGCGCCGCCTTTCACGCCTCGCGTCCGCTTACAGCAAGCCGTTGAGCGCCGCGATTGCTTCCTGCCGCGGCGTCAGAAGCTCGCGCAGAGCCGCTTGAGCCTTTTCCATCTCTGCCTGCCTGGCTTTGCGGGACGCAACGAATTTCTCCAACGCGGCCTTTATTTCTGACTTCGACGCCTTTGAATCAATGGCCTTCTGCAGCGCTTCGGCTTCCGGGCTGGGCGCGCCGAAGAGACCGCCGCGCCGCTGCGGACCCTGGTCGCTCGGCGGGGCATTGTCGCCCGGGCGAGGCCCGCGCCCGAACATCCCGCGGCCCATGCCGCCGAGGGCTTCCCGCTGCAGATCCCTCACCTTTTGCACGCGCGGCTCAATTGCCTTCCACTCATCATCGTTGGTTACCTCCAACATTTCCTTGGTGCGCTCCATCATACGCTGCTGGAACTGCGCCGGATCAAAGTTGCCGCGCCCCGGACGTCCCTCTGGCCCGCGAGGACCTCCCGGGGGGGCGTCGCTCGGCTGCGCCACGACTTGATTGGCTCCTAGGCTCATCATGGCGGCAATACCCGCCATCGCTACCCATTGGTTCATTTTCATACTTATCTTATGCTGCGGTTGTTGGTTGTATGCAGCGCAAAGGCGCGCATCCGCGCTGCCACAGGCTGCAAGGTGTCTGGTCCTCACGCAGATGACGTGCCAACCCGAAAAGAGCCTGATTTCCCCGACTTTAGCTGTCCTGCTGCGCAAGCATTGCTCGCTTGCGCCGCGGCGCTGCGCAGAGGTTGCGCATTTGTGGGAGGGAGGAGGCGCGCTCAGCCGCAGACCCTACTTGCGCCGCTGCCATTCAACTTTGGGCGGTTCGGGCAAGCCCTGGGCACGGAGGGCGGTGCGGAAGTGCATCTTCGCGACTTTGGCCAGGCCCTCGGCGCCATGCCGGCTGGCGAGTTCCTTTGCAGCCGCGTCCACCGCCGCCGAGGCGCCCTTGGGCAGTTTCATGCCGCACTGCTTCTCCAAGGCGGCCAACCGGGTGACGAATTCGTGCCGGGCCAGAATCGAGGCGGCCGCCACGGCGAGGTCTTCCTCGGCCCGGTGTTTCTGCACCAGTTCAATCTCCCGGCCCAGACTCATCAGCGCCTTGGCCACCGTCGCCTTGTTATGGGCGAACTGGTCGCTGATGGCCCGCACCGGCTGGGGATTCATGCGATGACGTTGCAGCATCAGGTTCTCAATCACGCGCGCATGGCCCCAGGCGAGGATGGAATTGACGCCCTGCATTTTGGCGTAGAGGCGGTTGTAGGCTTCGTTGCCGATGGGGACCACCGTGGTTACACAGCCGGGGGTCTTGCGGATCAACTCCGCCAGGTCCTTGATGCGCTTGTCGCTGGAGATGTTCTTGGAGTCGCGGATGCCGACATCCGCCCACGCCTTGGCCACGCTTTCATTAACATACGCGCCCGCGATGCAGAGCGGCCCGAAGAAATCCCCCTTGCCGCTTTCGTCCACGCCCAGCCGGGGCAGCAGCAAGTCAGGGTTCAGCACAGCCTCGTAACCGAGCCGCGCTTCCTTGAGAATCTCCGGCTCAAGCACGAACTCGACGAACTCCTGCGCGCCCTTGCCCTGCACCACCAGCTTGCCGCTTTCGTAAAACACCACGTTGGTCGTCTCCTTTTCGGCTGCGAAGCGCGCGTAAGGCACCTGACGAAACTGGTAGAAATGCGCCTGCAGCCAGCCCCGCAGGGCTGCCGCCTGCGGGTCAGTGAGTTTGCAGGTATAGGAGGTCAGTGGTTTCACACGAACGGCGGCATCGTAGAGCGAGGGCGGCGGGAGGGCAAGTGAGGCGTGAGTCAAATGAGGCGCTTGGCGCGGGGCTCTTGTTCCGGAGTCCGGGCTTCTTTCGCATTTCGGATTCCGGCCTGTGGATTTACGCTCTCGGCGTTCAGATGAAGAACGGCGACATCGTCCGGAACCTGCTGGCGTGGTTCGCGCGAAATGCGCGCGTCCTGCCCTGGCGCCGCACGCGCGACCCTTACGCCATCTGGGTTTCGGAAGTCATGCTCCAACAAACCCAGGTCAAGACCGTCCTGCCCTATTGGAGGCGCTGGATGCGGACGCTGCCGAACCTCGAGGCCCTGGCCGGCGCCAGGCCACAGAAGCTCCACAAGCTGTGGGAGGGGCTCGGCTACTATACCCGCGTGCGCAACCTTCAACGCGCCGCGCTCATCATCCGGGAGCGGCACGGCGGCAGGTTCCCGCGGGACTTCGACCAGGTGCTGGCGCTGCCGGGCATCGGACGCTACACCGCCGGGGCGATTTGCAGTATCGCGTTCGACCAGCCTAAGCCGATCCTGGATGGAAACGTCATGCGCGTCCTGACCAGGCTCTACGGCATTCCCGGCAATCCCCGCGCGCGCGCGACCAACGCCCGCCTGTGGCAGCTTGCCGAGGCGCTGGTGCGGCAGGCGGCTGAAGCTGGCGCTCGCGGATTGATCTCCCTTCACGCCTCACGTTTGGCGCGCCGCGTTTCACGCCCCTGCTCCCGGCTTAACCAGTCGCTCATGGAGTTGGGCGCGGTCATTTGCACGCCGCGCCTGCCCCGTTGCCCGGAATGTCCTGTCGCCAGGTGTTGCATCGCCTATGCACAGGGCCGCGTGGACCAATTGCCTGCCCTTGGCCCGCGCGCGCGGGTCACGCCCCGCCGTTTCGTTGCGTTCGTGGTGACGCGGGGAGACCGCTACCTCGTCCGCCAACGGCCTGCGGGGGGCGTGAACGCGCACCTCTGGGAATTCCCCAATATCGAACTCGCGCCTGCCGACTCCGACTTGGAGCGCGCGGCTCGCCAGGTGCTGGGCGTGCGCCCCGCGAGGCTTGAGCCGCTCGCCACCATCAACCATTCCATCACTCGCTACCGCATCACGCTGGAAGCCTATCGCGTCGCAGTCATTCGCGCGGGCCGGGTCACCACGGCTGGTGGCCGGTGGCTGAGCCGAAGCCGGCTGCGGCAACTGGCATTGGCCAGCGCCCACAAACAAATCCTGCGCTGTCTCCGAGCCCTTACTTGCCGGTCTGCGAGCGGTTCAGGGCGCTGAGGACAGCGCGGACTGAGGCCAGCTCGATGTTGGTGTCCACGCCGGCGCCCCAGCGGGTGCGGCCGTCGGCGTGCTTGATCTGGATGTAGGCGATGGCGGCGGCTTCTTCGCCGGCGCTCAAAGCGTGTTCGCTGTAGCTCACGATCTCGAAGCGCGGCAGGCCGGTGGTGCTGAAACCGTGGACCAGCGCCGCCAGCGGGCCGTTGCCTTGGCCGGCGAACTCGACCGGTTCGCCGTCGCGGAGCAGGCGGGCGCGGCACCGCACCAAGCCGTTTCGGCTTTCGGTCTCGAATCCCTGGAGCTGCCACGGCGAGGTGCGTTCGATATACTCGCGCCAGAACATGCCCTTGAGCTCGGCGCCGGTGACCTCGCGGCCCAAACGGTCCACTTCCTCATTGGCGATGGGGCCGAACTCGCGCTGCATGTCCTTGGGCAGCTCGACGCCGAATTCGCTCTCCAGCAGGTAGGCGACGCCGCCTTTGCCGGACTGGCTGTTGACGCGAATGACCTCGCGGTACTGGCGGCTGATGTCGGCGGGATCAATGGTGAGATAGGGCACCTCCCAGTACTTCTGGCGGCCAGTGGCCCATTCGGCCAGGCCCTTCTTGATCGCATCCTGGTGCGAGCCGCTGAAGGCCGTGAAGACCAGTTCACCGGCATAGGGATGGCGCGGCGGGATGGTCATGCCCGTGCTGCGCTCGTACACGTCGCAAATGGCGTTGAGGTCGGTGAAGTCGAGCTTCGGGTCAATGCCCTGCATGTAGAGGTTCAAGGCGACCGTCACGATGTCGAGGTTGCCGGTGCGCTCGCCATTGCCAAAGAGCGTGCCTTCGACGCGGTCGGCGCCGGCCAGCAACCCAAGCTCGGTGGCCGCCACGCCGGTCGCCCGGTCGTTGTGGGTGTGAAGGCTCACGATGAGCGACTCGCGGTTCTTGATGTTGCGGCACATCCACTCGACCTGGTCCGCATAGACGTTGGGTGTGGCCACCTCCACCGTGTCGGGCAGGTTGAGGATCATCCTGTTTTGGGGCGTGGGCTTCCACACCTCCATCACCGCTTCGACGGCCTCCCTGGCGAACTCGACTTCGGTGGCGCTGAAGCTCTCCGGCGAGTATTGCAGGCGGACTTCGGTGCCCTTGAGCCGCGGCAGGCGCTCGTGGACCCACTGGGCGCCGCGCACGGCGACGCGGAGGATTTCCTCCTTGGACATGCCGAACACAATCCGGCGCTGGGCGGGGGAGGTCGAGTTATAGAGATGGATGATGGCCTTCTTCGCGCCGACCAGCGACTCGAAGGTGCGCTCGATCAAATCCTCGCGCGCCTGCACCAGCACTTGGAGGCACACGTCATCCGGCACCCGGCGCTCCTCGATCAGCCGGCGGTTGAAAGTGAACTCGGTGTTCGAGGCCGAGGGGAAACCCACCTCGATTTCCTTGAAACCACACTTCACGAGCAACTGGAACAGCTCCAGCTTCTGGCCGACGTTCATCGGGATGGCCAGCGCCTGGTTCCCATCTCGCAGGTCCACGCTGCACCACATGGGCGCGCGGGTGAGGGTGCGGTTGGGCCACTGGCGGTCGGGCAGTTGGACCGCCGGGAACGGCCGGTACTTGGCGGATGGATCTTTAAGCATAGTTGTCTCGCTTTCTTGTTAACACCGCCGGGCGGTCAGGGAAATGAAAAACCCCACCACCGGCTGCGGCAGTGGGGTTTAGTAATCTTTCGTGAAAGGCTACAACCCTACTGCCGCGCGGCACAGCAGCAGCGCGCTCGAAAGCAGCAGGTTTAGATTGCCATTCACGCGCCCAATCTAGCAGGGCCGCCGCCGGTGCGCAAGTAGTTTTTTTTGCCGCCCCGAGGGTGCAGCGCGCATCTCGACACAGCCACCGGAGCGCCGACTTGCAGTCGGCTTTGCGTGACTGAAGACCCGTGGAGCCCGCTTGTGCCGGCAGACATTCTAAGCCGACTGCAAGTCGGCGCTCCGGCCCTGTGCGATTCGGCGACAGTGGTACTGACGAGATGCGCCCGCGGACGCAGCACGGGAGCCGGTGGCGTTTGGACCAGAGGATTATCCGTGCTCATCCGGGGCCATCTGTGGTAACAATCCCCGCGTTATGGACTACGAAGCGGTCATCGGGCTGGAAACCCACGTCCAGCTCAAGACGAAGTCAAAGATGTGGTGCGGCTGCGCCAATGAGTTCGGCGCGCCGCCCAATACTCACCTCTGCCCGGTGTGTCTTGGCCTGCCCGGCGTGCTGCCCGTCGCCAACGAGGAGGCGTTGCGCCTGACCGCGCTGACCGGTTATCTGCTCAACTGCACCGTCACCCGCTACGCCAAGTTCGACCGGAAGAACTACTTCTACCCGGACATGCCCAAGAACTACCAGATCACGCAATACGACAAGCCCTCGACCGTCAACGGCTCCGTCCAGTTCGAGTTCCAGGGCGGCATGGCGAAGGTGCGCATCACCCGGGCGCACCTCGAGGAGGACGTCGGCAAGAACTTCCACTTCGAGCGCAACAGCGGCGTGGACTTCAACCGTGCCGGCGTGCCCCTCATGGAAATCGTGTCCGAGCCGGACCTCACCAGCGCGGACATGGCCTACGAGTATCTCAACGCCCTCAAGGACATCCTGGTCTATGGCGGGGTAAGCGATTGCGACATGGAGAAAGGCATGGTGCGCTGCGACGTGAACGTGAGCGTGCGGCCCAAGGGGCAGCAGGAGCTCGGCGCCAAGATCGAGATCAAGAACATGAACAGCTTCAGCGGCGTCCGCAAGGCGCTGGAGTATGAAATCCCCCGCCAGATCGAAGTCCTCCAGAAGGGCGGCAAACTCATCCAGTCCACGCGCCGCTGGGACGACGTGGCCGGCATCACCGAGGAAATGCGCACCAAGGAGCACGCGCACGACTACCGCTACTTCCCCGAGCCCGACCTGATGCCCTTCCAACCGAGCGACGCGTGGCTGGCCGAGGTCAAAAGCCGGGTGGTGGAACTGCCGCTGGCCCGCAAGCAGCGATTCATGCGCGACTACCAATTGCCCGCCTCCGACGCCCAGACCTTCGTGTGGGACGTGCCCCTGGGCAATTACTTCGAGGGCATCGCGAAGCAAGCGAAGAACCCCAAGAGCGCCGCCAACTGGGTCATCAACAACCTGCGGGCGAAGCTGACCGAGTCAGGCACCGCGCTGGCCGACCTGAAATTCAAGCCCGCAAGCATTCTGGAGCTGATTGACCTCGTGGACAGCGGCAAAATCAGCAGCCGCATCGCCCAGGAGGTCTTCGTGGAGATGTTCGCCACCGGCGAAGCCCCTGGCAGCATCGTGCAGAAGAAGGGCCTGGCGCAGGTGAGCGATGCCGGCGCCATCGAGCAGTTCTGCGACCAGGCCATCGCCGCCAACCCCGGCCCCGCCGCCGATTTCAAAGCCGGCAAGGCCGCCGCCCTGAACTTCCTCAAAGGCCAGGTCATGAAGCTCAGCAAAGGCAAAGCCAACCCCGCCCTCGCCGGCGAAATCCTGGAGCGCAAGCTAAAGGGCTGAGCCGCCAAGTCAAAGGGCAGGCTGCGCCGCATAGCCCCGCCTCGGGGGCGAATACCAGGCCCTCGCGGCAGCGCCGGTTCCGGTTCTCATTAACACCCCGCTGAAGCGGGGTGTTATACCACTTCTTTATAATAATCGGAACAATATGCTTGCGGTTTGGAAGGGGATGTGAGACGCATAGGCATGGCCCGAGCCCGACTCAAACTGACCGTCCTTCCGGCCCAGAAAGCCGAGTTGGAACAACGATTCAAGGGGG
>Ga0209201_1000688_pt1 | contig 44171 bp, 39 predicted proteins | sample AD_UKC055_MetaG_FD_184411 | JGI IMG/M metagenome (GOLD analysis project Ga0209201, IMG submission 184411) | Active sludge microbial communities of municipal wastewater-treating anaerobic digesters from USA - AD_UKC055_MetaG (SPAdes) (version 2) | ecosystem: Engineered > Bioreactor > Anaerobic >... | reverse complement strand
TCTCCAAGGACCGCTTCCCTCTGTATCTCAAAGAACTGGAGTTCCGGTATAATCATCGCACCGGAGATCTCTTCGATCAGGTAGCCAACTACCTGTGCGATCTGGTGCCAAAACAGGACTAATTACCCGGTATTTTTTCTGCGGGCGTATTTTAATCGTTGAATTTCACGCCGATTTTTTATATAGTCACGGGCAATCTTAGGGGGGAGAGCGAGCCAACCACTCTCCGCGGGATGTCTCAAGGATCCTGTATTTTTGTCACGGCTTGTCGAGTCCTGGGCCGATGCAATTCTACAACTCATCGTGAACCATCCTCATGGAATCCGACCTTGCGTCGTCCGGCTCTGCAAGTCCATCTCAACACCACCGAACCAGAAAGAGAAATTCATCCACAAGGAGGGTATCGTATGGTCAGAAACTTGATCAAGTTGCTCGTTGTCGTACTGAGTCTGGCCCTGCTGGGCGGCTGCGCCACGGTCATCAAGCCCATCCCGGCACAGGACCTCAACCCGAAACTGAAATCCGGCGCGCTGGTCCAGAAGACCGACAACTTCCAAGTCATCATGGACACCTCTGCATCCATGGAGGAGCCCTTCGAGTGGAAGCATTTCGCCTACACCACGCCGATGAAGACCAACAAGCTCGAGTACGAGCAGCACCTCGTGCGGCTCTTCAACGACACGATTCCCAACCTCAAGCTCACCGCCGGCCTGCGGGACTTCGCGGGTCAGCGCTGGCTCACCCGTCCCTTTGACACCAAGCTCTGGTTCGGGATGGCCCCCTACGTGAAGGAGGACTTCGGCAAGGCCATCTTCGAGGTCAACACGGCGGGCGTGGAGAGCCCGCTGGACAAGGCCCTCGACGCGGCCACGGCGGACCTGAAGCCCCTGGCGGGCAAGTCGGCCGTCGTGATCTTCTCCGACGGACTCGAGATGCCGAAGGCCCCTGCCTCGGCGCAGGCGATGAAGGCGGCCCTGCAGGACCGGGTCTGCATCTATGCCGTCCTGATCGGCAAGGACCCCACGGGTGAGGGCAAGGCCCTGCTCGACAAGGTCGTGAAGGCCGGCCAGTGCGGGTTCATGGTGACGGGCCAACAGGTCGAGTCCGCCGCCGGCATGGCCGACTTCGTGGAGAAGATCTTCCTCGGTCCGCCCGTGGCGGCCGCTGCAGTGCCTCCCGCTGCCGTTCTGCCCCCGGGCGTGGTTTCGCAGCTCGACACGATCTACTTCGACTTCGACAAGTACAACGTGAAGCCCGAGTTCAAGGATGTGGTGAAGAAGAACGCCGATTACTTCAAGACCAACAAGGCCAACAACGTTCTCATCGCCGGCAACTGCGACGAGCGCGGCACCAACGAGTACAACATGGCCCTCGGCCAGAGGAGGGCGGACTCGGCCGCCAAGGCGCTGAAGGCGGCGGGCGTCGAGGAAAAGCGGATCAAGACGGTGAGCTGGGGCGAAGAGAAGCCCGTCTGCAAGGAGTCCAACGAGGCCTGCTGGTCCAAGAACCGCAACGCCATGTTCTTCGTGATGCAGCCGTAAACCGAGCCCGAAGGCCGGAGGCACGGAGCCGAAGGCCGAGGCTTTCGAAAAAAGGGGCCCCTGATGCAGGGGCCTCTTTTTTTTCCTCAATCCCCTTTCATCCCCCTTTGCATAGGGACTGTGTCGTAAAGCCTAATTTGTCATTGCGCACAAGCGAAGCGCGATGCGGAATCCAGTATTATCAGCTGTTTTCGGATGCCCGCCTTCGCGGGCATGACGATATTTCGTTCAATTTCCCTGTTGCAACACAATCTCAAAAGGGGGAAAGAGAGGGATTTTCTTGTTCCGGAATCCGGGTTTTGGATCCCCGATTCTCGCCGCGAAACGGCATGCCTGTCGCCTATACTCCGGCTTTACGGAACACTTCTGCGATCATGGCTCGCGCCTCCTCCTGGATCCTGGCGAGGTGCTCCCGGTCCCGAAAGCTCTCCGTGTAGACCTTGTAGATGTTCTCCGTCCCCGACGGCCTCGCCGCGAACCACCCGTTGCGGGTCACGACCTTCAGGCCGCCGATGGGCATGCCGTTTCCGGGCGCCTCGGTGAATCGGGCCTCGATGGGTTCCCCGGCCAGCTCCGATGTGTCGATCTGCGCGGGCGAGAGCTTCTCGAGCAGCGCCTTCTGCTCCGCCGTCGCCGCCACGTCCATCCGCTCGTAGAGGGGGCTTCCGAATCGCGCCGCGATTTCCGCGTAGTGCTCCCCCGGGTCGCGGCCCGTCTTCGCCGTGATCTCGGCCGCCAGCAGTCCCATGATGAGCCCGTCCTTGTCCGTCGTCCAGACGGTGCCGTCCATCCTCAGAAAGGAGGCCCCGGCGCTCTCCTCGCCGCCGAACCCGCAGGTGCCGTGGAGAAGACCGTCGACGAACCACTTGAACCCCACGGGGACCTCGCAGAGCTTCCTCCCGAGGTCGGCGGCCACCCGGTCGATGAGGCTGCTCGAGACGAGCGTCTTGCCCACGACGGCATCGAGCCGCCAGCCGGGCCGGTTCCGGAACAGGTACCGGATGGCCACGGCGAGGTAGTGGTTGGGGTTCAGGAGCCCGGCGCTGCGCGTCACGATGCCGTGGCGGTCGCCGTCGGGGTCGTTGCCGAAGGCGATGTCGAAGCGGTCCTTGAGCCCGATGAGTCGCGCCATCGCGTACGGGGAGGAGCAGTCCATGCGGATCTTCCCGTCCTTGTCGACGGTCATGAAGCCGAAGGTCGGGTCCACGTCGCGGTTGACCACGTCGAGGCGGATGCCGTAGCGGTCGGCCACGGGGTCCCAGAAGGGCAGGGAGGCCCCCCCCATGGGGTCCACGGCGATCCGGATCCCCGACTCCGCGATGCGCTTCATGTCGACGACGTTCGCGAGGTCCTCCACGTAGAGGGCGATGTAGTCGTGCTCGTGCGTCGTGGCGGCCCTGATCGCCTTTTCGAACGCCGTTCTCCTGACGCCCTGCAGGGCGGCCGCAAGGTAGCGGTTGGCCCGGTCCTCGATCCAGCGCGTCGCCTCCACGTCGGCGGGCCCGCCCTCGGGGGGGTTGTACTTGAACCCGCCGTCCTCGGGGGGGTTGTGGGAGGGCGTGATGACGATCCCGTCGGCGAGTCCCGACGCCCGGCCCCGGTTGTACGTCAGGATCGCGTGCGAGATGACCGGTGTGGGCGTGTACCCGCGGCCGGCCTGCACCATCGCGTGGACCCCGTTTGCGGCGAGAACCTCGAGGGCCGTCGCGAAGCTGGGCTCCGAGAGGGCGTGGGTGTCCATGCCCACGAAGAGGGGGCCGGCCCCCCGCGCGGCGCGGTAGTCGCAGATGGCCTGGGTCGTGGCCAGGATGTGGTCTTCGTTGAAGCTTCGGTTCAGCGACGATCCGCGGTGCCCCGAGGTCCCGAAGGCGACACGTTCTTCGCTGCGGCGCGGGTCCGGGTGCTCCGTGTAGTAGGCCGTCACCAGGCGGGGGATATTGGCAAAGAGCGATTTCGGGGCCGGCTTTCCGGCCAGTTCGTGAAGGGCCATGGGGTTCCTCCGTCTCTCGGGCTGGTGTTTTTTTATATCATACCCTCTCTGCGGTGACGAGCCTTCGCATGCGCCGCGATCCCGGGCTTGACAGGCCGGGTGCGATGAGTTATTTCACCATGCGAGATCACCCTCCACGACACGGAACCGGCCATGGCCCAACCCAAGCGAGTGAACTCCCTGATCCGCGGGCTCGAGATCCTCGAGACGTTCACGCCGAGCGATCCCCGCCTCAGCCTCCAGGAGCTGGCCGCAAGGACCGGCCTGCCCAAGACGACGGTGCACCGGTTCCTCAAGACCCTGCTGGCGATGAATTACGTGACGCTCGACCCCCGCGCCAGGGTCTATTCCCTGGCCCCGAGGGTCATGGCGCTCGGCTTCTCCGTCCTTTCGGGGATGGACCTGCGCCAGACCGCCTATCCCTTCATGGAGGCCCTCTCCCGCCAGACGGACCAGAATGTCAACCTTGCCGTCCTGGACCGCACGGAGATGCTCTACATCGAGCGAATCACCGTCCGGCGGATCATCAGCACCAACCTCTACGTGGGGAGCCGCGTGAACTGCTACCTGACGGCCATGGGGAGGGCGCTGATCGCGTTTCTTTCCCCTGAGCGGTACGACCGGCTCCTGCAGGAACTGCTCAAGGACAGGGATGCGGTCCCGCACATCGGCCGGCACGGCGAGAAGCTCGCCGCGATCCTCGAGGTTGTCCGGCTCAAGGGGTACGCGTCCAACGACGGGGAGTGGGTCCCGGGGCTTCGGGCCATCGGGGTGCCCGTCTTCAACGGCCGCGGCGAGGTGGAGGCCTCCCTGAACATGTCCTTCATCAGCCAGATGGTCGGATTCGACGAGATGATCGAGAACTATGTGGAGCCCCTCATGACGGCGGCGGGGAAGATATCCGCCGCGCTTGGCTTCGACGGCCATTTGCGCCGCCCGGGATGATCACCCCGCGCGGGGTCGGAAAACACAAAAAGGGGATCGCCGCTGCGGCAATCCCCTTTTTTCTGGCGTCCCCACGGGGAGTCGAACCCCGGTCGTCGGCGTGAAAGGCCGATGTCCTAGGCCTCTAGACGATGGGGACGCGTCTGTTCAGGGTAAAAAGAGGGCCGGAACGATCCGGCCCGGTTTTCCTTCGGAAGGCGTCTATATAGCCCTGCCGGAGCAGGAATGTCAAGCGGCAAATACAGAGTCCGGGGCCGAGGGTACAGGCAGGGGGTTTTCGGAAGCCGCCAGGGCCGGTTTACTCGTGATTCCCGAAGCCCGATGCCCGCGCGAAGCGCTAGAACACGACAGGTTCCCTCATCATCGACTCCCGTGCCTTCCAGGCCAGCTCCGCCATGTCGGGGTGGGTGTCCCGCAGGGCGGCGATCTGCCGCAGGTTGTCGGCCGTCCGGGAGACGAGCATGGCCATGTCCCCGTCGGCGAAGCCGTAGCGCTCGACGATGCGGTCCCAGTCGCGGCCCCGGGCCCAGTCGTAGATCACGGCCGCCGTCCAGAGGGGCAGGGGGTTGAGCCCGAAGCCCGCGGCGTCGAGCCTCTCCATCATGGGGAAGACCGTGTCGATGACCCGGTCGTAGGCGGCGACGAGCCTCCTGGGGAGTTCCTTGCGCTTGACGGCGATCTCCTGCCCCCGGTCGTACACGAAGGGCGCGATTACGGCGGCCAGCAGCGCCGCGTCGTCGCGGGGCAGGGCGTCCCGCCGCAGGCACTCGGCGATCAGCACGGGGTGGTCGAGACGCAGCTGCGAGGCCCAGACGCCGTCGGCCGTGAGGCGGTCGTCGTCGCCCACGAACCCCTCGGCCTTCAAAAAGTCCAGGTGCCGCTGAAACGCCCGCCAGAGACGCGAGGCGGCGCTCTTCCGGCCCTCCCGGCCTTGCCCGGACTGCTGGAAGGCCGCCAGCGAGTTCTCGAAGATGTGCCGCACGTCCTCCAGGTCCTGCGACAGCAGCAGGTTGAGCACCATGGAGAAGTCGTTGCGGATCCGGCTCACGATGTCCTCGGCGCGCGTGAAGACGAGCCTGCGGACGTGCTCGAGGTCCATGAACCGCCCGGGGACGATCAGCAGGAAGCCGATGTTGTCCTGGCCGCGGCGTCCGGCCCTTCCCGTCATCTGGTGGAATCCCGTTGCGTCGAGCGGCACGCACTCGTGCCCGTTGAAGGTGTCCGAGTTGAACAGGACGATGGTCCGGGCCGGGAAATTCACGCCCGCCGCCACGGTGGAGGTGGCAAAGATGGCGTCGAGGTACCCGCGCTTCATCAGGGTCTCCACGAGGAATTTCCACGGCGGCAGCTGCCCGCCGTGATGCGCGGCGACGCGGCACTGCCGCAGCTGCGCGAGCTGCTTGTGCTGCGCAAGGCGCGGGGTGCGGTCGATCTGCTCCCGGAGCGCCTCGTCGAAGCCCCCGTCCGCCGGCCGGCCTGCGGCGCGGCAGCTCTTCAGGGCGCTGTCGCACTCGGCGCGGGACTGCAGGAAGAAGATGGCCGGCAGGAGGTTGAAGTGCCTCAGCACCCGGATGATCTCGCCGTAGGGCGGGATCCCGCGGCCGCCGCGCCTGTGCTTTCCCCGTTCCCGGACGAACTGCTCGACGCGGCCGAAGAACCTGCGCTTGTTGAGAAAGGGCATGAGACGCCCCGAGGGGTGGAGGAACAGCGGGTAGAGGGGCACCGGCCGCCGCCTCTCCTCGATGACGACGCAGGGCTTTCGGCGAAGGCCCTCGAGCCAGGCGGCGATCTGGCGGCCGTTCTCGATCGTGGCGGACAGCAGCAGGAGGTTGACCCGCGCGGGCAGGTAGATCATGATCTCCTCCCAGACCACGCCGCGCTCCTCGTCGCCGAGGTAGTGGGCCTCGTCGAGGATCACGAGATCGAAGGGCAGGTCGCGGCCCTCGTGCATGGCGTCGTAGAGCTGGTTGCGCAGGATCTCCGTGGTGCCCACGATCACGGGGGCGTCGGTGTTTTCCTTCGTGTCCCCCGTGAGGATGCCCACGTTCATGCTCTCGAACCGGTCGCCGAACTCCACCCACTTGGCGTTCGACAGGGCCTTCAGGGGCGAGGCGTACCAGCACCGTTTCCCCTCGCGGAGCATCTCCTGGATGGCCTGCTCGGCGATCCAGGTCTTGCCGGATCCCGTCGGGGCCATGACGAGGCAGTCCGCGCGGCGGATGGCCTCGAGGGCCTCGAGCTGAAAGGGGTCCGGCCGGAAGGGTGCCTCGTCGGGCTTTCCGATCCGGGCCAGCACGTCGTTGAGGACGGGTTCGGCCTCGAAGGTGTGCCACGCGGGGCGTTCCTTGCGCGGTTTTCGGCTCCGGCGCCGGTTCGGGTAGGGGCTGCGGGTGCGGCTTCCATGCATGGTGGGGATGAAATCCTCGGTGTGCCGAATCTGATGCCTGCTTGTAGCACAATTCGGCCGCTGCGTACACCCTGTTTATCGGCATCCTTCCCGGCTTCGCCGGCACAGGCTTCACGGGCATGACGGGCTTCGCTGCCCGGACTCCCGCCGCGGGGCCGTTCATTTTTCTATTGACGGCCCCATCGCCTGTCGGTCATGATGAACAGCAAAGTTCCCGTCGGACCCCAGCGAACCGCCTCGGATCCATCGTCCATCCGTCCACGATCCTTCGAATCGCCTACCCAAGGAGGAAGCCATGAAAAAGCATTGCATATTCCTGATGGCCTGCCTTGCGATGACGTGGGGATGCGCATCCGTCGTCTACGTGTCGCAGGAATCGGGCAAGGGGCAACTGATGTCGGCCGCCGATGAGGTCCCGCTGCAGCCGTCGGCCCTGTTCGTGACCGCCCATGACGACTCGATGCCCGACGTCTCCCGCGACGGCAAATGGGTGGCGTTCAAGCGGGTCGTCGGGGGGGTCGACCGCATCATCGCGCGGCAGGTGGGCGATGCCGCCGGCACGACGGAGCGCGACATCGCGCAGGGAATGCGTCCGCGGTGGTCACCCTCGGGCAGCTGGGTCCTTTTCCGCAACCAGGGGAAGATCTACCAGGTCAGACCCGACGGGACGTCGCTCATGCAGCTCACCAGTCCCCCGGCGAACGTGACGGACGTCTTCGGCCATGACTACTTCAGCCCCGCCGCCGTCGTGTTCGGCCGCGGCACCGGGACGGGTGCGGGCCAGTTCGTGGGGCTCTATCTCGTCGACATCGCGTCGGCGGCGGTCACGGGCCCGGTTCTCGGCTGCGGCCAGCCCGTCGTCTCCCACGACGGCAGCCGGCTGGCCTGCGAGATCAAGTACTACTTCGGCTCGGGGATCATGCACTACATCCAGATCTACACGGTCCCGTCGCTGCAGGCCGCGGGCAGCATCGCGTTCACCTACGGACCGAACCCGACGACCGTCCAGAACGCGGGCGGCTTTGCCTTCTCGGCCGATGACGAGCGGCTTGTCTTCTCCGGCGTCCCGCCGGGCGGGACGAAGCGGGAGATCTACTCGATCCGGCTCGACGGGTCGGGGCTCACGCGGCTGACGACCAACGGCTGGGACGACGTCTACCCCGACGGGTACAAGCCGCAGCTGTGGTAGGTTCATATAGGGCGCAGGGCAAAAGACAAAAGACGAAGGGCGGAGGGCGGAGGGCGGAGGGCGGAGGGAATGGCCCTTTCCGATCACGGAAACCCCCGGGCCGGGTTTCGGCGCCGGGGGTTGCTTTTCCTGACCCCTACGATCCGCTGCTGCGGCGTCAGATCGCCTCGTCCTCCAGGACGACATTGGCGGTCCGGTTCAGGACCCGCGTGACGCGCAGGACCTCCTCGATCGTCGTGATCCCCTCGAGGACCTTGCGCGCGCCGTCCTGCACCAGGGTCGACATGCCGCCGCGGACGGCCTCGTCGCTGATCTGGTTGGCGTCCGACGTCTTGAGGATCAGCTTCTTGAGCCTCTCGTCCATGATCATGATCTCGAAGATGCCCGTCCGCCCCCGGTAGCCCGTGTTCATGCAGAAGTTGCATCCCCTGCGGCGGAAGATCGGCCGGCCGCCGACGGCGCTGCGGGGGATCCCCGCGTCGATGAGCGACTCCGCGTCGGGCGTGTAGGCCTCCTTGCAGCGTGGGCACAGCACGCGCACGAGCCGCTGCGCCACGATGGCGATGACCGACGAGGCCACGAGGAAGGGCTCGATGCCCATGTCGATGAGGCGCGTGACGGCGCTGGCGGCGTCGTTGGTGTGCAGCGTCGAAAAGACGAGGTGACCCGTCAGGGAGGACTGGATGGCGATCTCCGCCGTCTCGCGGTCGCGGATCTCGCCCACGAGGATGACGTCGGGGTCCTGGCGGACGATGGAGCGCAGGCCCGTGGCGAAGGTCAGGTCGATCTTGGGGTTGACCTGGATCTGCCCGATTCCCTCGATCTGGTACTCGATGGGGTCCTCGATGGTGATGATGTTGATCTCGGGGCTGTTGATCTTCGACAGGGCCGCGTAGAGGCTGGTCGTCTTGCCGCTGCCGGTGGGGCCCGTCACGAGGACGATCCCGTAGGGCGACTTGATGAGACGGTCGAACTGACGGATCTTCACGTCGTCGAGCCCGAGATCGGCCAGGGTGAGGATCGACTGGGACTTGTCCAAGAGCCTCAGCACCACGCGCTCGCCGAAGGCCGTGGGGATGACGGAGACGCGGATGTCCACGTTCTTGTCGGCGATCTTCACCTCGATGCGGCCGTCCTGGGGGAGGCGCTTCTCGGCGATGTTGAGCTTGGCCATGATCTTGATGCGCGACACCAGCGGCGACTGGATCCGCCGCGGCAGGTTCAGCAGGTTGTAGAGCATGCCGTCGATCCGGTAGCGGATCTTCAGCGAGCCGGCGTAGGGCTCGATGTGGATGTCGCTCGCGCGGTCCTTGATGGCCTGGGCCAGCACGAGGTTGACGAGCTTGATGATCGGCGCGTCGCTCGTGTCGTCGAGCAGGTCGGCCGTCTCCTCGATCTCGGAGATGATGCTGTCGGCCGAGTCCCCGTTCATGATCTGGATGAACTCCTGGGCCGAGTCGCGGCCCAGGTCGTAGGCGGTGCCGATGGCCGAGAGGATCGTCCCCTCCGAGGCCAGCACCACCTCGGCGTCGCTGCGCCCCAGCAGGCGCATCAGGTCGTCGACGGCCTGGAAATTGGCCGGGTCGTTCACCGCGACGAGAAAGGCGTCGGGGGTCTCGACGGGGACGAGCTTCTGCCTCCTGAGGTACTGGATGGGGACCTTCCGGGTGAACTCCACGCTCATGTGGTCCGTCGGGAGTTCCGGCATCACGGGGATGCCGAACCGGAGGCTCAGCTCCCGGAGCCGGCCGGCCTCGTCGGCGGTCTTCTTGTGCGTGTAGATCTCGCCGAGGGTCTTCCGCCGGGCCGGCCCGCCCTCGGGCACGGGGGCGAAGGCCTCGTCGAGCAGCTCGACGATGGGCTTGCCGTCCGTGTGGATGAGGCCCGGGATCTCGGCGGGCCGGGGATCGCGCTTGTCTTCGTTGGCTTCCATTCGCTCTCTATCCGCCGGCCCCGATCACGGGGTCTTCCTGCCTTCTGCGGGCAACTGGGGCCCGTAGCCCTTGATCACCCCGCCCTCGAAGCTCTCGATCTGGTCGCGCTTGATCTTTTCGATGGCCCCGGCCTCGGCCACGGTCTCGATGATGTGGGGGGTGATGAAGATGTAGAGATTCGTCTTCTCGCGCCGCTGCCCCTTGGTCTTGAAGAGCCAGCCGAGCAGGGGGATGTCGCCCAGCAGCGGCACCTGGTAGTTGCTCGACGTGGAGCTGTCGCCCATGAGGCCGCCGATGACGATCGTCTGCCGGTCCTTGATCATGATCGTCGTCTTGGCCGTGCGCTTGAGCGTCGTGGGGAGGCCCTGCGTGGATTCCTCCTGGACGATCGTGGAGACCTCCTGGTTGAGCTTCAGGCGCACGAAGCGCTCCGTGTTGATGGAGGGCGTGATGGTCATGATGACGCCCACGTCGCGGTACTCGTAGGTCGTGTAGTCCACGTTGGTCGTCGAGCGCTCCGCCCGCGTGATGTAGGGGATGTTCTTGCCGACGCTGATCGTGGCTTCCTCGTTGTCGCTCGTGAGCAGCTGAGGGTTCGAGAGGATGTGCACCTGGCTGTCCTGCTGCACGGCGTTGATCACGGCCCCGATGTTCGGGAAGGTGACCCCGCCGATCGTGATCCCGGCACCGAGTACGCCCATGGCGAATCCGCCCGGGAAGGCCGGCTGGGTCGAGGTGCCCGGGAAGAGCTGGTAGGCCCCTCCCTGCCCGCCGCCCCCGGAGCCGGCGATGACGGCGGCCCGGCCCGTGTCAAAGCCGCTCAGGCCGCCGAGGTCCTTGACGGCGCGCCACTCGACGCCGAGCTGGAAGTTCTTGTTCACGTCCACTTCCATGATCAGGGCCTCGATGTAGACCATGGCCCGCTGGACGTCCACCTTGCGGATGACTTCCTCGAGGATGCGCCAGTCCTCCTTGTTGGCCGTGATGATGAGGGTGTTGGTCGCCTTGTCGGAGACGATCTGGACCTCGCTCGAGAGCATGGACGTCCGGCTCCGGAGCCCCGGGATCACCGGCTGGGCCGGCTGGCCCGGCGCCGCCGGGGCGGCCGCCCGGGCGTCCTTGGACGGCAGGTTCATGAGGACCTTGGCCAGGTCCTCCGAGTTGGCGTACTGCAGGCGGTAGACGTGCATCTTCGACTCGCCCTGCGGGACGTCGCGGTCCAGGATGTTGACGAACTCGCGCACCCGCGCGGTGAAGACCTCGGAGGCGAGCACGATGAGGCTGTTGGTGCGCTCGTCGGCGATGATCCGCATCGTCACCGTCGACTGCTGCGGCCGGCGGGCCGCCTGGTCGAGCTGGAAGATCGCGTTGAGCGACGCGGCCGTGTCCGAGGCCACGGCGTGCCTGAGCGGGATGATGTGGATCTGCTCGCCGACGCCCGCCACGTCCAGCGCCGAGATGATCTTCAGCAGGCGCTTGATGTTGGACTGCACGTCGGTGATGACGAGCGTCTGCGTCGGCGGGTAGGACAGGATGACGCTTGCCTTCGACACCAGCGGGTCGAGGACCTTCTTCATGTCGTCGGGGCTGGCGTGACTCAGGGGGACGATCTGGGTCACCACGCGGTCGTTGGGGCCGATCCCCTCGGCGTGAAGCCGGGTCGCCACGCTTTTCTCCCTGGCCTGCTGGCTCGGGACGATCTTGATCACGTCGCCCGAGGGCACCGTCGTCAGGCCGTGGATCTCCAGGACGGATTCGAAGACCCTGTAGGCCTCCTCGGTGGAAATTTTCTGCGGCGAGAAGACGCTGACCTTCCCCTTGACCGACTCGTCTACGACGAAGTTCTTCCCCGTCAGCTCGCTCATGAACTTGATGAAGGCGAGGATGTCGACGTTGTCGAAATCGATGGTGACGTGCTTCCCGATCTTCCCGTTCGCGGGGCCGGGTTTGGCCGGAGGGGCCTTCCCGGCGCCGTTGTCGGCCGTGTCGTTGGAGACGGTCTTCCAGGCCGGCGCCGCCGCGGTCTTTTTCGGGGGCGCCTTCCGGGCCGTCTTCTTCACGGCCGGGACCTTCTTCTTCGGGGCGGGGGCCGGCGTGTCGTCCGCCTCGGCGGCCTTCTGCAGGACGGCGCCTTCCTTCACCGGTTCGGCCGAGGTGGTGGAGACCGGCTGGGCGCTGCCGGCCAGTCGGGCCGCCGAAAGGGTTCCCTGGAAGGCGAAGAGCAGGGCCAGCGCCAGGGCCGCGGTGAGGGAAAGCGGTTTTGCGGAAAGGGTCGGCATGCGCATTCACCCTCTAGTTTACGATTTTATCGTATTCCGGCCGGGAGCGCAGCGGCTCCAGGTCCGGGTCGCTCTTGGCCCAGCCCTTGAGATCCCGGTTCATCCACAGGGCCACCCTGAGGTGCCACAGGCTCTTCGGGATGTCCCCCTGGCGGCTGTAGAGGCAGGCGAGATTGTAGTACGGGTCGGCCCAGTCCCCCTTCACGTCGATGAGACGGGTGAAGAGGTCGATGGCCTCCCGGTCCCGTCCCTGGGACATGCAGATCACCCCGAGGTTGTTCAGGGCGCTCAAGTTCTTCGGGTCCGCCTCGACGGCCCTTCGGTACAGCGCCTCGGCTTCCGGCAGGCTTTCGGCCTGCTGCCGCCTGAGCCCGGCCTGGAAGAGGATCTCGCTGTCCGCGGCCGGGCCGCCCGGCGCGAGAGGCTCCGGCTGGCGGCCGGACAGGTCCAGCCTGGCCCGGTGGGCCGCGGAGGCGGCGATCAAGCGCCCCTGCTCGCTTCCGGCGTTTTCCTGCCCGAGGTAGACGATCAGCGAGAAGGCCGTCGAGGCGAGGAGCACGAGCGAGGCCAGGCAGATGCCGAGGATGAGACGCTTCTTGCCGCGGACCCTGCCCCGCGGCCGGGCCAGGATGATCTCCCGGTAGGGCCGGTAGCGCTCGTCATCGGCCCTGTCGGCCCGTCTCAGTGCGGCGGTGATGGCGCTCATGGTGCCTCGAGAGCGTTTCAGGTGTTACGTGCCACGAAACAGGGAGAAAAGCCTGTCAATCATTCCGCGTGTGCGTAAACCGAAGACCTGAAGCGGAAAACGGGTTCTAGGCAAACTGCCCTTTTCTTCGTCTTGCAAAAAAAGTTCCCTTTTTCCCGTCGCTCGACTTCAGGTCCTCGATGGCCCGCTTGACCACCTTGCGGTCGATCTCGTGCCGGTTGCCGGCATAGGCGATCAGCAGGGCCCTGTCGCAGAGGATGTTGATCCGTCTCGGGTTCCCCCTGCTGTAGTCGCAGATCTTCCCGAAGGCGTCGTCGGCGAATCGCACGTGACCCCCGTCCCCGGCGACGGCCAGGCGGTGGCCGACATAGTCCGGGACGTCGTCCTTCGAAAGCTCCTCGAGATGATACCGCACGGAGATCCGTTCGTTCAACTGCCTCAGCGAGGGCTGTTCCAGCAACTCCCTCAATTCCGGCTGCCCGACGAGGACGATCTGCAGCAGCTTCTCCGTTTCCGTCTCCAGGTTGGAGAGCATCCGGATCTGCTCCAGGACGTTCCGGGAGAGGTTCTGGGCCTCGTCGATGAGCACGACGGCGTTCTTGCCGGCCCGGTGGTTCTCCAGCAAAAACGCGTTGAGCGCGTCGATGAAGCGCCTCTTCGTCCGCTCCACCCCGGCCAGGGGGATGCGAAACTCCTGATTGATCACTTCCAGGAGCTCCATGTCCGAGAGATAGGAGTTGAAGATGAGCGCCGTTTCCACGGAAGGGTCCATCCTCGAGAGCAGCGCCCTGGACAGGGTCGTCTTTCCCGTCCCGATCCCGCCCGTGATGACGATGAACCCCTTCTTCTCCTGGATCCCGTAGATCAGGTGGTTGAGGGCCTCCCGATGCTGGCGGCTCAGGAAGAGATACTTCGGGTCGGGCGTGAGGCTGAAGGGATTCTCCCTCAGCTTGAAATGGGAACTGTACATACCCCTCGGGATTCCTCTGGTTTTCTTAATACAAGCGGCGTCAAATTGCCACCACCAATTTGCACCCCTTCACTGCACCGTGTGGTTCATCACCACCTGGCGCCCCGCGCGGCTGACCTTGACGGAGAGGTTCAGCCCGGGCTTGAGGTCCCGGTACATGGCCACCAGGTCCGCCACGCCGGTGACCGCCCTGCCGTTGACCTCCTGGATCACGTCCCCGTTGACGAGGCCCACGCTCTCGAAGAGGCTGCCGGGCTGGATCTCGTTGATCACGACCCCGTCGGGCTTTCCCGACGATCCGACCGTGACATGCGGCGTCACGCGGGCCTGTGTCAGCAGGCTCGCCAGGTCGGAAGGCGAGCCGGGGGACGGCGCCTGCGGGGGGCGGGCCTGCGGCCTCGGCGCGGTTCCCGGCGACGGCGCAGGGCCCGGCGGCGCCGCCGCGGGCAGTAGGTTCGATCCCCGGGCGACGATCTCCTTCTTCTTCAGGACCTGGTCGTTCTCCCCCACGCGCAGGACGACGGCGTTCCGCAGGATCTTCACGATGGCGGCCCCGGCGACCCGGTCGCCGACCTTGTAGAGGCGCTGCTTCTTCTTGTCCCTCTCCTCGATGATCGCGTATCCCCGGCCGTCCTCACCGGCGATCGTGCCGTAGAGGTCGAGCGGCAGGGATGTGGTCTCGAGCATGCCGGGGTCCATCGCATCCGCCACGATGGGCCGGTCCGTCGTCCGGAAGAGGTTGCGCTCGACGATCACGGCGTAGGCCTCGACGGGGTCCTTGGTCACGTCCGCCGCCGCGGGGCCCGGCGCTTCCTGCTGCCGGGTCTCGGCAGGCGGTGCGCTGAGCTCGAGGATCAGGTAGGAGATGTCGACGACCAGGTACAGCACGACGGCGATAGCCGCGAGGATCAGGATCGTCTTGCGCCTGTTCTTCATGAAGCCGAGCATTTCCATCGCCTGTTCCTCAGAGAGGGGTCACCACGGGACTCGACACCGTACCGCCCACCTCGACGGCGAACCGCTCCGGGCCGGCTGCCGGGAGCGTCACGTCCCCCCGCAGGGCGACCCGGCTTGCCGAGAGATCCCCGCCCAGACGGATGCTCCCCTTGAAGTCGCCCTGGAGCCGGTCCCCGGTCACCTGAAGGCGGTTCACCCTGACGACCCCGCTTCCCAGGTCCATGTCGCCTTCCATCTTCGTCACGGTCATCTCCTGCAGGCCGAACAGGGGCGCCTTGAAGGCAATCAGCCCGTTGGCCAGCGAGAGGTCCAGGTGGCCCGATCCCTCGGACCAGCGCCCCGGCAGCCCCTCGAAGCGCAGCCGGCCGTCGACGCGGCCGCGGAGCGAGCGGCCCAGCAGTTCCGCCAGCCAGGGGCAGTCGGCGGCGTCGATCCCGGCGAACTGCAGGTCCGCCTGCACGGGCCCGCTTGCCGAAAACCGGTTCCGCATGGCGATCTCCCCGTCGATCCGTCCGCCCATGGCCGCCGCCTCGACGCGGAAGGCCAGGCGTCCCGCCGCGAGCGAGAGCAGCGCCGGGCGGGCCGTGAGCCTGTCGGCCCGGACGCCGGGGCCCCCGCCGTCCCTCGGCCGGACGGAGAGTCCCGTGAGCGTGAGCCCGGCGGGGAACGCCCACCCGGCCGCCTCCAGGCGCACCTCCATGCCCGCCCGGTTCTTCGCCAGCGAAGACAGAACGAACGAGCGGACGGCGTCGGAGGGCATCTTCACCCAGGCGAGCGCGAGAAGCGCCGTCACGGCAAAGGCCGCGTATCCCCCGTATGTCCGGATGGCCCCCTTCATCGGCGATTCGCCTCACGCCCCCTGTCTGGCCGGCGCGGGGCCCGGCCTGGGTGCTGACGCCGGCTGGTACGCGGCGAGCTGGACCGTGGCCGTGAGGTATTCGGGGCTCTCGAGGCTCTTGCGGACGGTGAGCTTGCGGATCCGCACGGCGTCGCGCGGCGAGTCCGCCTTGTGCAGAAACTGCACGAGCTGCCTCAGCGTGACCCTCTCGAGGCTCACGTCGGCCAGTACCTCCTCGTAGGCCCCGGCGCTCACCCCCCGCGAGGGGTTGATGGCCCGGACGTTTGAGCGCACGCCCGCCTCCCGCGCCTTGCGGTCCACGAAGCCGTAGAGGGTGAACCCGGGCGGCCTCGACGCCAGGGCCCGCTGGATGACGTCCATGTCCCGCTTGATGAGCCGGTAGTCGGCCAGCTGGGCGTGCATCTCCCCGAGGAGCTTCTCCTGGGCCTCGAGCGCCTTGGCCACGCGCGTCCGTTCCTCCCAGAACGGCAGGATCACGAACTGGACGAGGAGGACCGCGACGACGACCCCCGCCCCGCCCAGGACGATGAGCCGCTCCCGCGACCCCAGCTTGTCCCAGTACTTCTTCATGGTTTCCTCGCCATCGCGGCTTTCAGCTCGAAGGCCACCCGGCCTCCCTGCCCGGCGCCGGGGGAACTGACGGCGACGCCGGCGTAGCGCCCCGTGGCCTCCAGCGCCTTGCGGACCGACTCGGCGGCCTCCGGGGTCGAAACCTCGGCCCGGATCTCGATCCGGTCGCCGTCGAGGACCAGGGACGTGAGGAGAAGCTCCGCGGTCTCGGGGACCTTTTCCGAGAGGTCCTTCAGGACGAGCAGGGCTGCGTCGCCCGATGTCGCGCCCCGGGTGGCGGCGGCCAGACGCTTGGCATCGTCGATCCTGGCGCGGAACTGCCGGGCCGGGTCGACGACGCGCTGGACGTCGGGGAAGTTCTGCTGCACCAGGGCCGCCGCCTCGGCCTTGAGCTGATCGAGCCGGGCCTTGTCCGCCCAGTGGGAAAGGGTGAGGTCGGCGCCCGCCAGCAGGATCACCAGGGCCGTGACGGCGCCCGCCCACTTGAGGTCGATGCCCAGATCGAGCTTGAAGGACACGGGCCTGCGGAGGCCGCCGCCCTGCCGGAAGTTGAAGCCCGGCCCCTTCGACACGGGCCTCAGGGCCAGGGCGAGGGCGCCGTTCATGATCATCGAATCCCAGCCCGCGTCACTGCCCCCCACGGGCTTGATGCCGGCCAGCTGGGTCACGTTGACGCGCTCCACGGGGACCCCGAGGGCCCGCGAGAGATCGTCGGCGAGCCTTCGGTACAGGGCCCCGCCGCCGGTCAGCCAGACCGTGTCCGGGTCCTCGCGGACGATGCCGGCGATGCGCAGGGAGCCGATCGTGTTCTTCAGCGAGGCGAAGAATTTCCCGCATGCCTCGGTGATCTCCGCATCGGCCAGTCCCGTATCGCCCCGCCGCTTGCGGCCCTCGGCGTCGGCGAAGGGGATCCCCAGGGCCCCGGCAAGGGCCTGGGTGATGTGGTCGCCGCCGAAGGGAAAGGAACGGACCTGCAGGATCCTGCCGTCCCTGAAAAGGACCCCCGTCGTCTCCGAGGCCCCCACGTCCAGCAGCAGGTTCAGGGAGTCGGTCGGCGCGGTGGTCATCAGCCGTGCCGCAACGGGAACCGCTTCGACGTCGATCGTCTCCGCATCGAAGGCGTAATCGGACAGCAGGGAGACGCGCTCGTCCACGTCGGCCCGGGGGATGACCGCGGTGAACAGGTCGGACCCCTGCTCCTGCCCGAGGACGGTGAAATCGATCAGCACGCTCTCCACGGGGTGAGGGATCTGCCCGTCGAGCTCGAAGGGAAGGGTCTGGGCGATCTTCTTGCGGTCCTTGAAGGGGAGCTTGACGTTGCGGAAGGAGAAGTGTCTCGCGGCAAGCGCCGTGTGACAGGACGGCACGGCGAAGATCGGGATCTCCTGGAGGCGGCGCAGGGCTTCCCGCAGACCGGCCGCCCCGGCGATGTCCACCTTTTCCCAGGCGGCGATGCGCATGCCTCCCCTCAGACCCGCCTCGAGGAGGACGGCCTTCAGGCTGCTCTTGCCGACATCGAGCCCGAGGATGTATTTCGCCATCAGCCCATTCTCCAGGCGACAATGGAGAGTTTCCTGTCGCTGTCGCGTTTCACGATGCCCCGGATGGTGCGCTTCATCGTCCCGAGGTGCCCCGTCGAGAGGAGCTGGAAGCAATCGCTCCGGGTGGCGAGGGGCACGGCGTCGATGGCCGTGGCGCTCAAGCCCGCAACCCTCCGGTACCACGCCGGGTTGGTGAGGTCGTTTGCGGGGTTTCTCCGGTAGTCGTCCATCCGGTTGGCCGCATCCTCGGTGATGGACGGCGAAAGTGCCCGCAGCACCTCCTTCGGGGCCGTGTTGATGTTGATGCTCCCCTCCCCGTAGACGGTGAGGAAACGGGCCAGGCCGGGCCTCTCCCCGGTCCCGTGGAAGAGCTCCCGCGTGACCCCCCGGACGAGAAGCAGCTCGTCGATGGACTCCATCGGGCCGTTGCGAACGGTGGTGGATTTCCCAAGGCCTTGATAATATGCATTTTCTGCACCATTTGCCGTCACGACCGAATCCGCATCGATCCAGTCCTTGACCGCGCAAAGGATATCCTCCACCTCCTGGGGCTGCAGCTTGAACTCGGGCTGCGAGAGGAGCCTCGTCAGGACTCCCTTCACGTCGGCATTGAACTCGTTTCCCTGGACGAGCTTGTTGATGTTGATCTTGCCGGACTCGTCCTCGATGGTGAGCTCCAGTCGGCCGCCCTCGAAATAATCCTTCGACTGCTCCCCGATGACTTCCGTGCGGGCCCAGGCCTCGTTGAGCGTGTCGGCATCGCCCCGGTCCTCGGACAGCAGCCCCATCCCCGCAAAGACCCCGGACTTGGCGATGTAGAGGACCCGGATCCCGTCGCTCAAATTGGCCGCCTCGTGCACCTGCGCCCGGGAGGCGATGTTGAGCTGCAGGGTGAGCACCACGATGACGCTCACCGCGAGCAGGACCAGGATGAGGGCGATTCCCCTCTCGTTGCGCAGCGGGTTCGTCATCATATCACATCCTGGCGGAACCGGGCAGCAGCAATCGCGTCATGAATTTGTACGGCCTGGCCGCGTCGTCGGGGTTGATGAAGTCGAGCTCGATCAGGACAGCCGACGGGATGCCGTTGCGCTGGGCTTCCGACCCGGTGCGGCTGTCCCACAGGGTGTACTCGCGGCCGCCCGCGTCGTAGAAGCGAAGGTTGACGAACTGCAGCCGCCTGCACAGCAGGTGGCCTTCCCCCCCTTCCCGGCCCTGTCCCTGCCGCAGGACGTCGCGGCGGACGATGGAAAACCCGCCGGACTCGGGGTCCCCCTCGAGCTCGTAGCTGATCTGGGCCACGGCCATGGAGTCCCCGGGACCGCTGAAGTCCAGGTGCGCCCGGGACAGGAACGTGACGCCCTTGAGCGGGAGCTTGCCCGTCGAGTCCTGGAGCGTCGAGAACTCGTAGGCGTCCTTTTCCGTGCAGGCCGACTGCAGGTCCAGGACCATGCGCTCCAGGGTGATGCGGGCCATGTAGTAGATCTCGTCGCCGTATTCGAGGCTCTTCACGATGCGCATCGTGGAGAGGTAGGAGACGTAGATCGTCGAGAGCACGACGGCGAGGATGGCGATGGCCACGAGGATCTCGACGAGGGTGAAGCCGCGGCGCGAAGCGACGGTCTTCGCGTGCAGCGCGGAGCGTGCAGCGTGTCGACATGCCGGGGGCGAGGGGCGAGGGGCGAAGGGGGGAGGTTCCATCCCCGTCGCCCGACACCGGTCCCCGGTTACCGGAATCCTGTCTTTGCTCATGGGCCGCTCTTCTTCGATGCCGATCTTCCTAACTCCCCGTTTTCAAGGCGGTCGGCCTGTAGAGGACCAGCTTGCAGGGCCGCTTCGGGTAGTAGTTGTGCACGACGGTGACCTCGATCTTCCGCAGCAGGCTCGACCCCGGGACCTGGGGCTGGGTGATGCTCACCGTCCAGGTGTAGTCGGGGAAATCATCGCCGAAATCGCCGGACGTCTGCCCCGTGGAGAGGTCCTGGCGGCCCTCGACTTCCGCCATGCGGCTCTGCGCCAGCAGCGCCAGCGTCGTCATCGCCCGCGATTCGTTGGCCATGGCGATGCTCTGGGACTGGGAGTGGAAGACCGTCACGAGCACCGTGGCCAGGATGGCCATGGCGATCATCACCTCCAAAAGGGTAAAGCCCTTTCGCGAAGCGGCACGCCGCGCGAAGGGGCCGGGGGCCAGGGCCCGGGGCCCGGGAAGAAGAGAAAATCCCCTTTCTTTTCCCCCTTTGCAAAAAGGGGACACGGGGGGATCTGATCTCTTGCCGCACACACTGTTTTTCATGTTCGTTCCGTGCCGGTCACCGCTGCGCTATCTGGACTTCTGCCACACGTCCACGTAGGAGTCCTTCACCTCGAAGGTGCTCAGGAAGGGCTGGAAGATCAGGGTCATGGTGCGCTCGTCGTCGGCCAGGTGGATCGCGGCGGGCTGGACGTAGCCCTGGCTGAAGAAGCGGATGACGACCTCCCCCTGGTTCTTCTTGCCCTCGTCGGCAAGCGCGACGTCCGCGATGCGCACGCCGGGCGGCAGCGGCCGGGCCTGGCTTCGGCGGACCGTCCGGACCTCCGCCGTCATGTCGTCCCGGGTGTTCCAGACCACGCGCCGGTCGAGGTCGAGGTGCAGGAAATGGTCGACCTGCCCGCGGACGGCTTCGGCCTTGAGCTCCCGCGCCGCGCCGGAGAGGTTCCGCACGGCCGAGCGCATCCGGTCGCTCGTCAGGGTGTCCTGGACCCTGGGGACGGCCAGCAGCAGGATCACGCCGATGAGGACGACAACGACGGCGACCTCGATGAGGGTATAGCCCTTCTGTCCGGGCATCCTCCGTGACGGGATTGTATTCATAAGCATTCGCGGTCGGGCGCCTCGCCGGCATAACGCAGCAGGGGGTGAGAGGGTGAGAAGGTGAGAACGTTGGCGATGTGAGAGGCGTGCGGTGGGCGCTGCGGCTGATCCGACCTTCTTACCCTCTTACCTTCGCACCTTCTCTATTGTGTCAGTCCTGCGCCCAGTTCGTGATGTCCTTGTTCTTGCCCTCGCCGCCGGGCTGCCCGTCGGCCCCGTAGGAGATCAGGTCGAACTCGCCCTGCGTGCCGGGGCACAGGTAGGCGAAGTCGTTCCCCCAGGGGTCCTTGGGGACCTTGCCCTTCTCGAGGTAGCCCCCCTCGCGCCAGTTCCGGGGCACGGGCGGGATCGTGGGCGCTTCCACGAGGGCCCGGAGTCCCTGCTCGGTCGTCGGGTAGAAGCCGTTGTCGAGCCGGTAGAGCTTCAGCGCCGTCTCGATCCCCTCGATCATGATCCGGGCCTTGGCCTGGCGCGCCTCGTCGGGCCGGCCCATGATCCGGGGGATGATCAGCCCGGCCAGGATGCCCAGGATGACGATGACGACCATCAGCTCGATCAGGGTGAAGCCGCGGCTTTTGCGCCGTGGGCCCTTTCGCAGGGGGATCCGCAGTCCGCTTTGCATGTTCGCACCTTTCCGTCCGGCCGCGATCACCGGACCAGCTGGTTCATTTCGAAGATGGGCAGAAGGATCGAGACCACGATGAAGCCTACGATGAGTCCCATGACGAGGATCATGACCGGCTCGAGCAGGGAGGTGAGCGTCGTGATGCTCGACTCCACCTCCTTCTCGTAGGCATCGGCGATCCGGTAGAGCATGGGCTCCAGGTTGCCGCTCTGCTCGCCCACGGAGATCATCTCGACGGCGATCGCCGGGAACAGCCCGCTGCGGGCCAGCGGCGCCGAGAGGCTCTGCCCCTCCCGCACGTCGTTGCCGGCCTGGCGGATGGCGTCGCCGATCAGCGCGTTGCCCACGATGTTTCGTACGATCTCGAGGGATGCCAGCAGCGGCACCCCGCTTTCGAGCAGCGTCCCGAGCGTCCGGCTGAATCGCGCCACGGCCATCTTGCGGTTCATCGGGCCGATGACGGGAAGCCGCAGCACGATGCGGTCCCGCAGGGCCCGGCCCCTCTCGGTCTTCGAGAGGAAAGAATGCAGCGAGACGGCGCCGGCCCCGACCCCCGCCACGATGAGCCACCAGAACGTCTCCAGGAAGCGGCTCACGCCGATCAGGACGATCGTGATGAGCGGCAGCGTCTGGTGCATCTCGTCGAAGATCCGCGTCACGTTGGGCACGACGAAGGTGATCAGGAAGAACAGCACCACGCTGCCGACGAGAAACATGAACAAGGGGTAGGCCAGGGCCGCGCGGATGCGCCCCTTGAGGGCCTGCTGCTTCTCGCTGAAGTCCGCGAGCCGCTCGAGCACGAGGTGAAGCGTGCCGGAGGCCTCCCCCGCCCGGACCATGTTCAGGTAGAACGCCGGGAAGACCTCGGGGTAATGGGTCAGGGTCTGCGAAAAGCTGCTCCCCTCGTTGACCTCCTCCTTGATCTGGGCCAGGATCTTCTTGAGGTGCGGGTGCGAGGTCTGCGCGATCAGGGTGTTCAGCGACTGCACGAGCGGCAGCCCGGCCCCCAGGAGGGTCGCCAGCTGCCGGGTCATGACCGTCACCTCCCGCGCCCCCGCTTTCCCGAACAAACCGCCGGCGCGCCGCTGCAGGAGGCTCTCCTTCTTCTTCCCCGACGACTCCAGCAGCTCGATCAGGTAGATGTTGTTCTCGCGCAGTTTCTGCCGTGCCGCACCGCTGCTCTGCGCGTCGATGATCCCCTTGAGCTTCTTGCCCTTCTCGTTGAGGGCGGTGTATTCGAATACGGGCATAAACAGGCTAACCTGCAAACATTTTGCCAAATTCCATAATGAAATCCGTTTATCACAGGACCGGGACGATTGCAACCGAAGCACCCGTTGCACCGGCGGGACCACGGGGCCGGAAGGGTCATTGCGTCACGGAACTTGCATGGAATCCCGTTGACGACAAGCCGGGGGAGGCAAGGTGAGGATAACGGCAATTCTCCTGATCATTGCGCTGGCGGCGGGCTGTGCCTCGCCGCCGCCCACCATCGACCGGGGCGAATACCAGAATTACCGCTACGGGTTCATCGTGCAGCTTCCGCGCGAGGGCTGGGAGAGGACCGGCGCCGTCCCGGAGCGGTTTGCCGCCGCCCTGGTCCCCGAGGCCCCCGAGAGGCTCCTGCTGCTGCTTCACAACCCCGGGACCGGAGGCCTGATCGCCGTCCGCGGCGGCTCCCTGTTGCTCTCCTACGAGAACGCGCTGAACCTCCAGGAGCGGCTCTCGGGCTACATCGAACCCTTTCTGGATCAGGACTGGCGGCTGATCGTCCGCGACGGCACCGGGGGCAGGGGGGGCTATGCCGTCGAGCACTGCGACGCATCGGGGCTGCAGTGGCGGGAGCGGCCCGCGAGCAGGCCGCCGGCCGGCATCCGGCACGCCTCCCGGGGTTATGTCTACCCGCTCAAGGGCGAGGCGTGTTACGTGACCTTCATCGTCTTTTCCGAACCGGACACCTTCGATCGAAACGCGGAGGCGCTTGACCGCATGGCGGGCACGTTTTCCAGCGGGGAGGTCTTTACGACACGGGTGTACGGCCGCTGAGATCCAAAGGGTCAGCCCAGGGTAGGGGGCTTCGGCTTTCCCGATCCGGGCGTGCCCCCCCCGGCAATCGATGCCTTTTCGAACGCCCGGTCAACGAGGGCGACGAAGCCTTCGAGGCTGTCCTTCGCGGCCTCGCACTGCTCCGGGGTGACGAGATCCCCGTGCTCGGCCTGCAGCTGTGCCGCCAGCCGTTCGAGCTCGATCTGGCACTGGATGACCTCCCCGAGGTTGTCGCTCTTGAACCCCACCTCCAGCATTGAGGCCGAGAGCCTGATTTTCTTCAGCGATTCGATCGTTTTCACGGATTTCCCCCGGTCACGCCGTTCAGTCCTTCCTCTCCAGGATCACCGACCACGAGGAGATGCGGCCCTCCGGGGAAAACAGCGCGCCCCGGTTGAGGTAACGCCCCGGCGTCTCCTGCAGCAGGAATTCCATGCCGGTGCAGCGCCGGTCGAGCGACGTGCAGGCGGACAGGATGGCATTGCCGACAACGATGAAGTGCCCGCGGAGCGTCCCGAGGGCCGGGTTGTCCGATTCCCAGCTCGTGAAATCGGCCCCCCCTGCGAAGGGGACGATCCGGTAACGGTTCTCGATGATCACCGGGCCGCCCGCGAGGGCGATGCGCATGCGGCCCTCGTTGAGCCATTCTCCCGGGCGGTGCGTCACCCGGGTCTCGCCGTCGAGGGCCGCGCGGTGCATGGCCTCGTCGACGTATTCCCCGCTGGCGGCCCAGAGGCCCTCCTCGAACAGAAACGTGTGCACGCTCGCGCCTTCCTGCCAGTCGATTTCCTGCCGATGCTTACCAAGTCGCAAGGAGTTCTGTCAACCGGGAATCAGCACCCGCAGGCAGCGGGCTTCAGGCTATTCGAGGAGATCGCCTTTTGCGCGGCCTGCAGCCTGTGGCCCATGAAAGGGTTGCCCTCGAAAGCCCTTCAGTGTTATAACCCCGGTTCATTCGAACGGGAAGGTATGTGCGTGACGGGAACCCTGGTCAACACGGCCGCCGTCGTGGCGGGCAGCCTGGCGGGCGCGGTCATCGGGAAACGGCTTCCCGCCCGGGTCAAGACGATCGTCATGCAGGCTCTCGGTCTCTCGGTGGTCCTGATCGGGCTCCAGATGGCCCTGTCGGGCACGAAGCCCTTGCTGGCGATCGGGTCGCTGCTGCTCGGTGCCGTGACCGGGGAGCTCATGAACATCGAAGGGGCCGTCGCCGATGTCGGGGAGTGGCTCAAGCGGCGTTTCCGGTCCGATTCCTCCACCTTCGTCCAGGGATTCGTCACGGCCTCCATCCTCTATTGCACGGGAGCCATGGTCATCGTCGGTTCCATCCGGGACGGGACCCTCGGCGATCCGGGGATCCTGTACATCAAATCCCTGCTCGACGGCGTGGCATCCGTCGCCCTCGCCTCGTCGCTGGGGCCGGGCGTGGCCTTCTCCGCGATGTCGGTCCTCGTGGTGCAAGGGTCGATCACGCTGCTGGCCTCGCAGCTCACGTTCCTCCAGGAGCCCGCCGTGATCGAGGCCGTGACCGCCACGGGAGGCCTCCTCATCTTCGGCATCGGCGTCAACCTCCTCGAGATCGCGCAGATCCGCGTGGGCAATCTCGTTCCGGCACTGGCCTACGCCGTCGCGGCGGCGCTCTTCATTCCGAGCGGTTAACCCCCCTTCATCCCCCGTTGCAAAAGGCGCAAAAGGGGGGTGCCGGTCTTTGATCGAGAGGAGAGCCGAACAAGGAAGGCCCCCGGAACGGGGGCCTTCGCAAAGATGAAAGGAGAGGGGTGTTTAGGGGTTCCTGCGGCCCTGAAAGAGGACCGAGTCTCATCAATTCCCCCCCGGGGGCTCGCCTAGGTGCAGTCCCTGAGCGGAATACATCCTGCGGATCTTCTCGGTCCGCTGCCTCTTTTCCTCCTCGGCCTTGCACTCGATGCACAGCGTCGCCGCCGGTGCGGCCTGCAGCCTCTTTTCGGAAATGGGCTTCCCGCAGTCCTCGCAGATCCCGTAGCTTCCCTCTTCGATCCGCTTCATCGCCTCGATGAGCTCGAGGACGGATTTCCTCTCCCGATCCTTGAGCGCATACTCGGAGAGTCGCTCCGACTCGAAGGAAGCCAGGTCGTAAAGGTCGGGAAGAAGGCCGTTGAGGTTTTCCGCGGGGAACAGCGGCTTTCCGTTTGCCTTCAAAATCTCTTCGATCCGGTGATGCAACATCGACTTGTAGCGTTTCATTTTCACCGTTGCCATCGTTGAACCTCCTTTTCATGGCTAAGTCAAAGCAACAGGTCTGCCAGGAGGCCGGCGGGGGACATTTTTTTTTGCAACTTACCGTTATGAAAGGGAAAAATGATGATCCGCCCCGTGGCGGCAAGGCCGGACGCGGCAGACGACCGCCGCGAAAAAGTGGAAAAGGCCGTCGAAAGTGAGGGTCTTTAACGATTCAAGGCATCGATTATAAATGAAAATAATGAATGCGACATTTTTGTCGCCAAAGAGGACCGAAAAGTCGTGCAGCCCTTTTCGGAGGCGGCAAAAAATGTCGCAAGAGCGTGCACTACCCCTTGTGCCCCTTGAGCCTTTCTTCCAGCCTGCGGGCCATCAGCGACAGGGGGTAGCTCATGGCGAAGTAAAGGAGGGCCACGACGAGCCCGAGCTCGAAAAAACGCAGGGTCGTGGCGGCGAGGATGTTGTACGTCTTGGTGAGTTCCACCATGGCGATGACGGAGACGAGGGACGAGTCCTTGAACAGGGCGATGAAGTCGTTGGTGATCCCGGGGGTTGCAACCCTCAGGGCCTGGGGCAGGACGACCCAGCGCAGAGCCTGGTTTCGGGACATGCCCAGGGACAGGGCCGCCTCCGTCTGACCGGTCTGCACGGCGTTGATGCCCGCGCGGTAGAGCTCCGCCTCGTAGGCGGCGTAGCACATCCCGAGGCCCAGAAATGCCGCCGCAAGCGGCGACAGGGTGATCCCGATGTTCGGAAGGCCGTAGTAGAGGATGTAGAGCTGGACGAGCAGCGGCGTGCCCCGGTAGAACTCGATGTAGGCCGTGGCAAGCGCGCCCGTCCATCGCGGCCCGTAGAGGCGCAAAAGCGTCAAGACGAGCCCCAGCGCGACGGCGATGGCCATGGCGACGACGGAGACGCCCACGGTGATCCCCGCGCCCTTGAGCAGGGTCGGAAAGAAGGTGTACAGGGGGGCCTTGCGGCTATCCTCGAGATCCGCGGTCCCGGGGCCGGCCTCGAGGCGGTCCTTCACCTTTTCCTGTCCGGCGTTCCAGAGGCCCCACTTCTCGTATAGGCTTCGCAGCTCGCCCGTCCGGTACAGGGTTCTCAGGATCTCGTCGATGGCCGCCTTCAGCTCCTCGTCGCCCCTGCGCAGGGCGATGCCGTACTCCCCCTCGCCCTCGGGGGGGCCGGCGTATTGCAGGGCCGGGTTCGGTTTCGCATAGAAGGCGGCGATGGGCGAGTCCATCAGCACCGCGTCGATGCGCCCGATGGCGAGGTCTTCGTAGGGTTCGGCCTGACCCGTGTAGACCCGGGTCTCGACGCCCGGGATCTTCCGGAGGATGTCGTGCGCGACGCTGCCCGACAGGGTCCCCACCCGTTTGCCGGGCAGGTCCTTCACGTCCCGGATCCGGCCGTCGCCCTTCCGGACGGCGAGCTGCTGGGTGTAGAGATAATAGGGCGCCGAGAACAGGATGGAGCGCTTCCTCTCGGCCGTGATCTCCAGGCCGTTGAGGGCGATGTCGAAATCGCCGCGCTCGAGGGCGGGGATGAGGCTGTCCCAGGCGTTCTGGACCTGCCGGGCCTCCACGCCCATCTCCCGGGCGATGGCGCGGGCCAGGTCGACCTCGAAGCCGATGAGCCGGGAAGGCTGCCGGGGGTCGGGGAAGACATAGGGAGCGCCGCCCTCGGCGTCGGATCCCCACAGCAGCACGCCCCGCTTGCGGATCTGCTCGAGCGTGCCCGCGGTCCGGCTCTCGCCGGCCAAGGCGGCCAGCAGGATGAGCGCGATGAGAAGGGACGCGATGCGCAGCGGTCTTGCCATGGTTCCGGCCCCCTCGTCAGATGATGCCCGCCGCCTCGAGCTCCCGCAGCTCGCCGTCGCCGATGCCGATCTCCCCCAGGATCTCCCGGGTGTGCTCGCCCAGTCCGGGCGGAGGGGTCCGCCAGCCGGGCCGGTCTTCGCTGAACTTCAGCGGGAATCCCGGCTGTGGGATCTCGCCGTCTTCCGGGTGCATTCCCGTGAACCACAGGCCCCGATGCCGGATCTGCGGATGGGCGAGGACATCCTCCAGGGAGTTGACGGGTGCGTAGCAGATTTCCGTCGGGTCGAGCGCCCGTGTCCACTCGTCGAGCGTCCGGGTCAGGAAGATGGTCTGCACCTCTTCGATGATCCGGTTCTGACGCGGGGGCGGTGCGTGCTGCTCTCCGGCCAGGTCTTCACGGTTCACGGCCCGACAGAAATTCTCCCAGTATTTCCGCTCCCAGCATCCGAGGGAGAGGAATCGGTTGTCCTTGGTGCGGTACACGTTCCAGAATGCGTAGCCTCCGCCGACGAGCGTCTCGCCCCGCCGGGGCAGCCTGCGGTCGTGCATGTACATGCACATGGAGAGGGTCACGTAGGGGGTGAGGCCGTCGAGGATGGCGGCATCGATGTACTGTCCTTTCCCCGTTCGCTCGCGCCGCAGAAGCGAGGCGAGAATGCCCATGGCGGCGTTCATCCCGCCGGCCCCGGCCCCGGCGATCTGGATGTCGGGAACGGCCGGCGCCCGGCCCTTTTCGCCGATGAGGCCGAGAATGCCCGACAGGGCGAGAAAGTTGATGTCGTGGGCCGGGATGTCCCGGTAGGGCCCATCCTGTCCGAATCCCGTAATGGAACAGTATACGATGCGGGGATTGACCCCGGCCACGTCGTCGTAGCCGAGACCGATCTTGGCGAGGTTTCCGGGGCGCGTGTTTTCGACAATGACGTCGGCCCGCCGGGCCAGCCACAACAGGATTTCCCTGCCGCGCGGCTTTCGGATGTCCAGCGTGATGCTCTTCTTGTTGCGGTTGATCATGTGGAAGAAGACACCGGTCTTCTTTACGAGGGGAGGGATGGAGCGCCCCGATTCGCCGCCCGACGGGCTCTCGATCTTGATCACTTCGGCCCCGAGGTCCGCCAGAATCAGCGTGCAGAGAGAACCCGGAAACGCAGCGGACAAATCAAGGATGCGGAACCCCTGGAGTGGAAGAGTCATAGAGACAGGTCTCCTTTCGCCATGTGCCGGTTCTGCCGTCGTCCTTCCCGGTGAGCCGCTTGGGCAGCGGAGGAAGCCCCTCTGTTCCTCCTCAGCTTCTGGCGATCCTGTACAGGGTTTCGGCCCTGTAGGAGCTCCGCACGAACGGGGAGGCCGCGGCGCTCCGGAAGCCAAGCTGCAGGGCTTCGAGGCGGTATTCTTCAAAGGCCTCCGGCCTCACGTACTCCGCGACGGAATGGTGGGCCGCCGAGGGGCCCAGGTATTGACCGATCGTGATCACATCACACGAGGCCGAGCGCAGCGCCGCCATGACCTCGAGGATCTCGCTCCGCGTTTCGCCGAGTCCGACCATGAGCCCCGACTTGGTGACGAGCGAAGGATTCAGGGCCTTGGCCGCGCGGAGAAGCTCGATGGAACGTCGGAAATCGGCCTGGGGCCGCACGGCCCCGTAGAGCCGGGGCACCGTTTCGACGTTGTGATTCAGGACCTCCGGGGCGGCGGCCACGACGGTTTCGAGGGAGGCGCGCGAACCCTGGAAGTCGGGGATCAGGACCTCCACGCCCGTGCCGGGACACTCGCGGCGCACGGCCTCGATGGCCCGGGCGAAATGCCCGGCGCCCCCGTCGGGGAGGTCGTCCCTCGTCACGGAGGTGATGACGACGAACCGCAGGCCCAGGCGCTTCACCTCCGCGGCCAGGCGCCGGGGCTCGCCGTCATCGAGCGGCTTCGGGATCCCCGAGCGGACGGCGCAGAACCGGCAGTTGCGCGTGCAGACCCTCCCCATGATGAGGAAGGTGGCTACGCCCCTGGAGAAGCACTCGCCCTGGTTGGGGCAACAGGCCTCCCGGCAGATGGTGTGGAGCCGGTTGCGGTCCAGCGTTCCTTCCATCGCCTGCACGCCGGCCCCCAGGGGAAGCCTTTTTCTCAGCCATTCAGGTCTTGCCGGTAACATTTCGCCTCGATGGTCTCAACATCGCTTCACGAGAAAGCCCGTCCTCAGGGCATGTGGATGGCCCCTCCCGAGATGACCCTGGCCGCCTCCATGACCGCTTCCGACACCGTCGGGTGCGGGTGGATCGCGCCGGCCAGTTCCTCGGCGGTCATCTCCATCGTCATCCCCAAAACCGCCTCGGCGATCATGTCCGTGGCGTGAGGGCCGATGATGTGGACGCCGAGCACTTCACCGAGCCTCCTGTCCGCGATGACTTTGACCATGCCGTCGGGCTCGTTGAGGATGAGGGCCTTGCCGTTGCCCCGGAGGGGAAAGCGGCCGACCTGAATCTCGCCGCGTTCCCGGGCCGCCTCCTCCGTGAGCCCCACGGAGGCCACCTCGGGCGTCGTGTAGATGCAGCAGGGGACGGCTTTGTAGTTCATGGCTTCCCGGTGCCCCAGGATATTGCGGACAGCACACTCGCCCTCGGCCGTGGCGAGGTGTGCGAGCATGATGCCGCCGACCACATCCCCTGCGGCGTAGATGCCGGGGACGTTCGTCTCCATGAATTCGTTGACGACGATCGCCCCGCGTTCGTGCCGGACGCCGACCCCGTCGAGATTGAGGCTCGAGAAGTCCGGCTTGCGTCCGACCGTCAGCAGCACCTTCTCCGCGCTGACCGTCTCGGTCCTGTCGCCGACCGCGAAGGTGACGGTGTTCTCCTGCCTGCGGCGGGAAATGCCCTTCACGGCGGCGCCGGTGACGACCTTCACGCCCGCCGCGGCGATCTGTTTCTGGAGGATCACAGCGATCTCCCGGTCCGTGCCGGGCACGAGACCGGGCATCATCTCGAGGATCGTGACCTCGGTGCCCAAGGCCGAGAGGACCTGGGCGAATTCCACACCGATGACGCCCCCGCCGATGATGACGACGCTCCGGGGCAGTGTGCTCATCGCAAGGACCTGGTTGGAGTCCATGACGTCGGGGCCGTCGATTCCCTCGATGGGGATCCGTGCGGGCTTCGAGCCCGAGGCGATGAGGACGGCGTCGCCACGGATTTTTTCTCCCGATTCCTCGATCAGGACGGTCTTCGGATCCGCAAAAGAGGCCGTTCCCCGGATGACGTTCACCTTCTTCGCCTTCAGCAGGGCGCCCACCCCGCGGGTGAGTCTCGCCACCACCGAGTTCTTCCGGGCCATGACGGCGCCGAAGTCCACCTCGAAGCCCTTGCACTTCACGCCGAACGTCTCGGACTCTTTCATCGTTTGGACCACGCCGGCGGACTGCAGCAGGGCCTTGGTGGGGATGCATCCCCAGTTGAGACACGTCCCCCCGAGGGCGTCCTTTTCGATCAGCGTCACCTCGGCGCCCAGACGTGCCGCGCGGATGGCGGCGGGGTAGCCGCAGACCCCCCCGCCGATGATGGTGATTCGGGTTTTCTCTGCCATGGAGAGTCTCCTTTGCTGTTCAATGCTCCGGTGCGAATTTGCTCTCCCCGGTGAGGAGGACCGCCGCCCGTCTCATCCGAGGATCAGGATCGGATCCTCGATGAAGGCCTTCAGCGTCCGCATGAATTTCCCGGCCTCGGCCCCGTCGATCGTGCGGTGATCGTAGGTGAGCGTGATGTTCATCATGGGCCTAATCACGACCTGGCCGTTCACGGCGACCGGCTTGTCAAGAATGGCCGCCACGCCCAGGATGGCGTTCTCCGGCTGATTGAGGATGGCCGTGAACTGCTCGATCCCGAACATGCCCATGGAGGAAAGCGTGAACGTGCTCCCCTGGATGTCGTCGGGCAGGAAGCTGTTCGTTCTGCCCTTCCGAATGCAGGTCGTCCGTTCCAGGGCGATCTGCCCCAGGCTCTTGGCGTTGATGTTCCGGATGACCGGTACGATGAGCCCTTCGTCCAGCGCCATGGCCATCCCCATGTGGACCTCGGGAAGGTAGAGGACCCCCTGGTCGGTCCAGCGGGTGTTGACGACGGGGTGTTCCCGGAGCGCGGCGCCGGCAATCTTCATCATGAGGTCGGTCACGGTCAGGCGCACGCCGTGTTTTCTTTCCACGACGGGCAGCAGCGCCTCCCGGTATTCCCTGAGCTTCGTGGCGTCGACGGTGCTCCCCATGTATGCCTGGGCCGCCTCGAGTTTGCTCTGCAGCATCCTTCTGGCAATCGTGCGGCGCATGCCGGTGAGGGGCATGAGCCTCTCCCCGCCGGCAGCCGCAGTGACGTCAGGGGGAGCAGACGGGGCCGGTGTCGCGACCGGGTAGCCGGCTGCGCTTCTTCCGAGGCCGGCGGCCCGGGCCGCCTCCACATCCTCACGCAGGATGCGCCCGCCGGGTCCGGAGCCGGTTACGCCCGACAGGTCGATGCCGAGTTCGCTTGCGAGCTTCCTTGCCAGCGGCGTGGCCTTCGTCCGCCCGCCTTGCGGCGCTGCAGCGGGGACAGGAGCGGCTGGTGCCGCTGCTGCTGGCGCAGGAGCCGGCGCGGCCCTATCTTCCCTGGTTGTCGCGGCGGGAGCAGCGGTTTTCACTGTGTCGGCACTCTCGCCGGGCTTGAGCAGGGTTGCAACCACCGCACCCACGGGGACCGTCTGCTGCTCTTTCACGAGGATCCTGCCCAGGGTTCCGTCCTCGGGCGCTTCCACTTCGTAGGTTACTTTCTCCGTTTCGAGGACAAAGAGGATGTCCCCCTTCTTGACGGGATCTCCTTCCTTTTTCCTCCATTCCACGATCACGCCCTCGGTCATGGTCTGGCCGAGTTTGGGCATAGTGATATTGACAGGCATCTCGCGCCTCCGGATGGATATTGGCGAATGGGTCAGGGGTTGAGGCCAGGCAGGAAAACAACCCCGGCTCTTCGTCGAATTGTGAACGATTCTTCATATGCGATATTGAGCCGGATCGCAACAGAAAAGCGGGCGGCGGGCCTGCGTTCAGGTTCCCACCTCGGACCAAGTCTTCTTGATCTCCCGGTAGCGGGTCTTGCGGGCCGTGACGAACCGTTTGCCGTTCCAGGCCCGGACGGCCAGGGTCAAATCCGGCGGCGCGATCGTGTAGACGTTGTAGGCGGCGGGTTCCCGTCGCAGGCGGGTGGAGAGCGTCGGGGCCTGCGCGACGAGGATGCGGGAGCGGATCGTCTCGTGGTGGCTCCGGACGTCGTCGGAATACCCCACGTGGTAGTGGCCCGCCAGCAGCAAATCGACGCCGCACGCCTCGAGGACGGCCAGGGCCTTGGCCGCGCGTCCCACGATTGCGTAGGGCGGGATGGGAGGCGGGATGAAGGGGTGGTGCGTCACGACGATCTTGAAGATGTGATCGGGGATGCTGCAGAGCCGGCGGCGCAGCAGCGCGATCTGCCGATCCGAGATTCGCCCGTTGACGAAGGCGAGCGAACGCGCCGTGTTGACGCCCAGCACGGCCACCTCGTCGTCCAGGTACAGAGGGTCCATGTCCGCGGCGATGTAGCGCCGCCAGCGGTGCAGCGGCAGCAGGAAGCGCCGCACGGGGTCGTACAGGGGGATGTCGTGGTTGCCCGGCACGACGATCCTGGGGCAGGGGATGCGTTCGAGAAAGGCCCGCGCGGCAAGGAACTGCCGTCGCCGGGCCCGCTGGGTGACATCGCCGCTCACGGCGACGAGCGCCGGATCGAGCCTGCGCAGGTCGGCCAGGAGCTCACGGATGAGCGCCGGGTCCTCGCGGCCGAAGTGCAGATCCGAGATGTGGGCAATGCGCCTCATGATCCCTTCCGGCTGAAACGGGGTTCACAATGCCTCGCGTTCGTAGTATAAGAACGGCAGGGCAAAAAATCAATCTGATCCGGGTGTTTCCGCCGGCACGGATGGCACCCGGTCAGCCGTGGACCCCGTCGGGACCCGCTGTCCTCAGGGAGGGCCGCTGCCATGAAGCGCAAAGAACGGGAACCGCTCCTCGAACGGGCGAAGGCGAGGGCCGCCGAGAAACCCGGCAAGCCGAAGCCCGCGATTGCCCGGAAGCCCGGGAACATGGGTCTCGACCGCAGCGAGCAGCTCCTGCGAAGCGTCCTGCAGGGCTCGCCGGTCGCCAAGTTCGTCATCGGGCGGGACCACCGGGTCGTCCACTGGAACCGGGCGCTGGAGGAGCTCAGCGGGATCCCCGCGCGCGAGGTGCTGGGGACGGCGGAGCACTGGCGGGCCTTCTACCGCAGCGGGGCGAGGCCCTGCCTGGCGGATTTGCTGGTGGACGGGGACTTCGAGGCCGTCGAGAGCTGGTATGCGGGCAAGTGCCGCCGCTCGCCGCTGATCGACGAGGCCTACGAGGCGACGGACTTCTTCCCCGAGCTGGGCGAGGGGGGCCGCTGGCTGCGGTTCACGGCGGCCCTGATCCGCGGCGCCGGGGGCGAGGTGCTGGGGGCCCTGGAGACGCTGGAGGACATCACCGAGGCGAAGCTGGCCGAGATGAGCCTCAGGGACAGCGAGCACCGCCTCCAGAGCGTGATCCACGGCTCCCCGATCCCGACGTTCGTCATCGGGCGGGACCACCGGGTCGTCCACTGGAACCGGGCGCTGGAGGAGCTGAGCGGGATCCGCGCCCACGAGGTGATGGGGACGGCGGGGCACTGGCGGGCCTTCTACCGCAGCGGGGCGAGGCCCTGCCTGGCAGATTTGCTGGTGGACGGGGACTTCGAGGCCATCGAGAGCTGGTATGCGGGCAAGTGCCGCCGCTCGCCGCTGATCGACGAGGCCTACGAGGCGACGGACTTCTTCCCCGAGCTGGGCGAGGGGGGCCGCTGGCTGCGGTTCACGGCGGCCCTGATCCGCGGCGCCGGGGGCGAGGTGCTGGGGGCCCTGGAGACGCTGGAGAACATCACCGAACAGAAACGGGCCGAGGAGGAACTGCACAAGGCGCAGAAAATGGAGTCCCTGAGCGCCCTGGCGGGCGGGATCGCCCAGGATTTCAACACGCTGCTCTCCGCGATTCTGCGAAACGTGTTCCTGGCCAAGATCTCCGTTCCCGACGAGGACAAGATGCTCGAAGAGGGCCTGGCCGTGGCCGAGAAGGCCGGGCTGCGCGCCAAGGAACTCGTCCACCTGCTGATCACCGTCGCCAAGGGGGGCTACCCCGTCCGCAAGAAAATGGACCTCGCGCCGCTGCTCCGGGAGGCCGAGGGGCTGATCCCCCGCGAGCCGGCGATCGACGTCCGCTATTCGATCGACCCCGATCTCTGGCCGGTGGAGGCCGACGAGGAACAGATCCGGCAGGTGCTGCGCCACATCGTCCAGAACGCCGTCGAGGCCATGCCCGGCGGCGGCGTCATCGACGTCCAGGCCGGCAATGCCATTGTGGAGGCTTCGGACCGCCTGACGGTCCGGGAGGGCCGGTATGTCAAGATCTCCATCCGCGACCACGGCCAGGGGATCCGCGAGGAGCACCTCTCGAAGATCTTCGATCCCTATTTTACGACCAAGGAGGCCCGGCGGGGGCTGGGGCTCGCCGTGAGCTATGCCATCGTCCGCAATCACGAGGGCCTGATCCGCGTTGAGTCCCGGGAGGGGCACTTCGCGGCCTTCCACATCCTGTTGCCGGCGGCCTCGGGGACGGAAGAGCGGAAGTGAGGAAAGGCGGAGAAGCAATCATGAAGCGACCCTCCTTGGGGACAAGGGGGCTTCTTTTTGTTGCGAAGCATGAAACTTGCAGGTTTTGTTCGAGCGCCGCAGCGCCGGCGCGCAACTCGGATTCAGGGAAGGATTGTTTATGACGCTTCTTGAAAAGATCAGCACCGGCCAGGCCCGCGTCGGGGTGATCGGCCTGGGCTACGTCGGCCTGCCGCTGGTCATCGAGTTCTGCCGCGCCGGGTTCACGGTCACGGGCTTCGACGTGGATGGAAAGAAGATCGCCGCCCTGCGCAGGCGGGAGAGCTACATCCGCCACATCGACTCGTCGCTTCTACAGAAGGAGATCAACGGGAACTTCACCCCGACGTCGGATTTCGGCCTTCTCGCCGGGGTGGACTGCATCCTCATCTGCGTGCCCACCCCCCTGAACCGAAACCGCGAGCCCGACATGCGCTACGTGTTCAACACGGGCAGGACGATCGCCCGGCATCTTCGCAAAGGGCAGCTCGTCGTCCTGGAGTCCACAACCTACCCCGGCACCACCGACGGCGACCTCCGGGAGATCCTGGAGTCCTCGGGCCTGAAGGCGGGCGAGGACTTCCACCTGGCCTTCTCTCCCGAGCGGGAAGACCCGAACAACAAGAGCTTCAGCCTTCGGACCGTGCCGAAGGTGGTCGGGGGGCTCACGCCCGCGTGCCTCGCCGCCGCCCGGGCCCTCTACGACCGCGTCGTCGAGAGGACCGTCCCCGTCTCGTCGGCGAAGGTGGCCGAGGCGGCGAAGCTCCTCGAGAACATCTACCGCTCCGTCAACATCGCCCTGGTCAACGAGCTGAAGATCTGCTTCGACCGCATGGGGATCGACGTCTGGGAGGTGATCGAGGCGGCGGCGACCAAGCCCTTCGGGTTCCAGCCCTTCTTCCCGGGGCCGGGCCTGGGCGGGCACTGCATCCCCATCGACCCCTTCTACCTGACCTGGAAGGCAAGGGAGTACGAGTTCAACACGCGCTTCATCGAGCTGGCGGGCGAGATCAACACGTCCATGCCGGACTACGTGGTCTCGAAGGTCATGGAGGCCCTCAACGCGCACGGCAAGCACGTGAAGGGCTCGAAGATCCTCATCCTGGGGCTTGCCTACAAGGCCAACGTCGACGACGACCGCGAGTCGCCCTCCTACCGGCTCATGGAGAAGCTCGAGCGCCTGGGCGCCGAGGTCGCCTACAACGACCCCTGCATCCCCGTCATCCGCCCCTCGCGGGAGTACGCGAAGTATGCGGGACGCAAATCCGTAGCGGTCTCGAAGGACTTCGACCTCATCCTCGTCGCCACCCCCCACGACGAGTACCGGGCGATCGACTTCGCCGCCCTGGGCGTGCCTGTCGTCGACACCCGCAACGTGGTGCGTCAGAAGGGGGACTTTCTCTACCGGGCCTAGAGGCAAACCCTTACCCCTGGCTTCCTTTCCTGGTGGGAGCGGGAAGTGGAGAAAGGGGCCCCGTCCCCTTCATTCTTGTCTTGATGACCGCCCTGTGCGCATTCCCTCCTCGATAACCCCTCACGTTTCGCATCGTGTCCGCCGATGAGACTCGCAAGGTATCCTCCAGCCGGAGGGCCCCCTTTCTTTCTTCCCTTTCAGAATAGAGTGCACCCTGCGGGGTGAACATGACCAGGGTGGATTTCACGATCAATCACAGAAGGATGAACATGAGGAAGGATTTGTTTCTTGCCGTCGCGGCGCCGCTCGTTGTCGCGCTGCCGCTGAGCGCGTCGGCCCGGACGGACGTCTACCGGGTCGCCGACCGTGACCTGAATGAACTTTTCGAGGCACCGTTGCACCAGTGGAGCTGCTTTGTGTACGAATCCGGGACCCCCAACCTGGCCTAGGCCTTTGCCGACAGGCTCACCGCAGGGGAGTCCGTCTGCCTGCGCTACGTCAACGCCACCTTCCCGCAGACCGTCCGCGTGAAGACGAACAAGGACGGCACGAAGGACCTCGGGTGGAACCTCGTCGGCCACGGGACCGTGCCGATTTTCAATCTTGGAACCGGCGGCCCGAGCGTGAGCACCACGTGGGCTGAGGGCTCGTTGAACCTGTTCGCGGCAAGCGCCCCGCCCGTGGAGAACCTGCTCTACGAGGGGGCCGTCCAGGTCGAGCAGGTCGTCCAGGACGAGGGCAACGACGGGGGCTGTGCAGGATCATCCTATGATTACAACGGCGACCGGATCACCGAGGTGCCCGCGGAAGGGACCGCCCCGGATCTCTTCGCCTGCGATTGGTCCTATCTCGATTACGTCATGCATCGTGGGAAACTGTCGGGCAACAGGACCGCCTTCAACAAGCTCACGATCAAGAACGGGACCTTCACCTGGCGCGATGAGGTGTGGGGATTCGAGGTCACAGCCCCCTGCGTAATGACCGGCGGAGTATCCAGGGTGCCGAGGAGGGTAGGGGACGACAGGGCGGGCATCCGGACGTTTCCGGCGGCCCGCCCTGTCTCGTGATTCAGGGCGCGGTTTCGTGCCCCGCGAACCACGGCTCCCCGGTGCCGTCGGCCGGGCTCGGTGCCGGCAGGCTGAGCCGGATCGGCCGCTCCGGGATCTGCCCCCCGAGATCCCGCACCAGCCGCCGGAAATCCTTGTGACCGTATAGGAGCTTCGAGGCGACTTCCCGGAGGTTGTCCACCTGTTCCTGCTCGAGGTAGAGGCTCGTGGGGATCGCGTTGAAGTAGTCCCGCTCCTTCGGGTCGGGCAGCGCGTCGAAGGCCACGTGCACGATGTAGAAGTCGATGGGTCTCTGCCCGTGGATCTCGTCGTCGTGCGCCCACTCCCGGGCGACGTTGTGAAGAAATTCGATGGTCTCGAAGTTGTACTTGTTGATCATGATGGTCGACGAGGCCCGCAGGATGGCCCCGATGCCGGGGACCTCGTCGAGGAGCTGCCAGCGCGCCCTCTCCTGGGTCTTCGCGTCGACGATGACGATGGCCACGCGCCGGGTTTTCTCGATGCCCAGGGCCCTGAGCGATGCATGGATGCCGCCCCGGGCGATCAGGAACTCCAGGATGCCGCGGACCCCGAGATTGTCCGAGACGCCCCCGTCGATGAGGTGGATGTAGGGCTTGCGGCGCGCGTCGAGGTAGGTCTTCATCCGCAGGGCGTTGTAATAGGTCCGGCTGGACAGGTCCGGGTCCGCAAGGGACTTTTCGATCCAGGCCGGTGTCCGGATGTCGCACTGGCCCGCGTAATTCTTGAGGACAACCGGGGAAAGGGCCCCTGGGAAGGCGGCCGAGGCGGCCACGGCGCGGGAGACGGGGAATCGGTCGAAGTCGGCGCAGATGAGGGCGAACTGGTTCGGGGTGAAGGCGAAGCTGATGCCCTCGCCGGCATCCGTGGCGAGGATCACCACGACGGGCCCGGGCTTCTTCGCGATGTCGCCCAGGGTCGCGCCCCTGAAGAGCTTTGCGTCGTAATGTTCCTGGGCCAGGTCACTGCGGCCGTAGCGTGGCGAGAGGAGGCGGAACCAGTTGACGGGGTTCGCCAGCCCCCAGAGCAGCGACCCCTGGAAGTCGCCGTAGAGAAACTCGGTGCGGAAGTCGTTGAAGATCTGGCGGCCGTAGAGCCCGTAGTAGGAGGCCGTGAAGCTGCCTCCGGAGACGCCCGAGACGAGGTCCACCTCGTCCAGCAGGGTGTGTCTCCGGTTTGCCTTCGATGCGGGTGCCGGGACCTCCACGAGGTCGAGGGCCTCCAGGATCCCGTAGGACAGGGCTGCCGCCCGGGTGCCGCCTCCCGAAAAGGCGAGGAGCAGCAGCGTGTCGTGCGAGCGGTCGGGGGAAGCGAGCTTGACCCGGTAGGGTTCCTCGCGGTCGATTTTTTCCACGCCGGGGTTCAGGGGGTACTGGGCCGTGCAGGCAACGAGGAACAGCCCGAACAGGATGATCATGATGCCGGGATGGAAGGTCCGCTTCCTGCGATGGATGAACGTGCCGAGCATGGGTTTCCCTGTGACGGCGGGGATGGGTTCAGGCACCCGCTTTTTTACCACACATACACCCGGAACGGCAAGGTCGCGGCAATTACTCCCGCGCAGCGCCAGAGCGAGGTAGCGCGAGGTGAATTGCCGGAGGTTATGTCATGTATGAGATAGTCTCTGGGCCTGCGTTTTCCGCGATCCAGACCCTGGAAACTCTTTGACATGGCAAGACGGCTTTCCTTATAATCACGCATGATCCCGGGAGGGATTTCTCTCAAGTAAACGCCAAAGGAGGAAGTACGATGCGTTCTCTGAAGGTAGCAACGGTACTTTGTGTGGTCGCGCTTTTCGTCGCCGGCTCGTCTTTCGCCCAGCAGATGCCCAACCCCTACGGCCCGAACATCGGCCTGGATGCGGCGAAAAAGGTAGCGGCGGCGGCGGCGGCAAAGGCCAAGGAGATGAAGGTCAACGTGGTCATCGCCATCGTGGACACGGGCGGACATCTCGTTTACCTGGAGCGGTTTGACGTGGTCCAGTGGGGCAGCAACGACGTGGCGATCCACAAGGCCAAGGCATCCGTCATGTACAAGCGTCCCACCCTGGCCCTCGAGAATGCGGTGAAGGCCAACATCCACTACCTGACGCTCGACGGCATCAGCGCCATCGAGGGCGGCGTGCCGATCATCGAGAGCGGCAAGATCATCGGCGCCATCGGCGTCTCCGGCGGCTCCGCGCAGCAGGACGGCGTGATCGCCGGTGCCGGCGCCGCGGTGATCAAGTAATCGGAAATTTCCGAAAGGGCCTCCGGCACGGCCGGAGGCCCTTTTTTTTCCTGGTGGGCCGTACGAGATTCGAACTCGTGACCAACGGATCGAAAGGACGTAACCCAGGGCGGAATTGCGGGGCCCGGCGAATGGTTGTCATGTCTGAGTGGATGCACGATCAAAGGTCCCTGGTCAGCAGCCAGGTTGTTGCGGAATGCCATGTGATGTCCGATGGCAAGCCGGGAGGGGGTTCCGAATCCAGGCTGATCAGGTGTTGTGCTGCTTTTCGGTGTTCCCCGGCGGCCTCTCCGAGGGCTCGCGTCTCTCGGGCCAGGGTGCCGGGATCAGACAGATCAGAAGAGACCTGAATCAATTCCCGTCGTCCGTCCGGGAATGACGCGAGGAAGTCGACCTCGAAACCGCTCTGCGTGCGCACATAAGAGATCTCGGCGCCACGCCTTTCGAGTTCCAGCATGATGCAGGTTTCCAGGGCATGCCCGACGTTGCTGCGGCCGGTGCGGTCATATAACGGGATCAATCCCGGGTCCACGGGGTAGACTTTGCGGGGGTTCACCATCCGGCGCCGCTCGGAGGGGGAAGCCAGGGAGACCGTTCGGATCAGGAAGGCATCCTCAAGGTAGCCGAGATAGGCATACAGGGTGTCCTTGGCGGCGGGAATGCCTTGCGAACGCAAGTCGCCGTAGAATTTGCTGATGCTGAAGTGACCGGCCGCATTGCCAAGCAGGTGGCGTGTCATCCAGAGCAGGGCCACAGGGTGGGAAACGGCGTGCCTTTCCACCACGTCGCGCAGCAGCGCTACATCGACGTATCCGCGAAGCAAATCGACCCGGTCGCGTGCGGAGGCCCCGAGTTGCTCCGGAAACCCGCCGCATGCGAGGTATTCCCGCAGATGCTTATCCAGAGCGGAACGGAGTGCCTTGGGCAGGCGGTCGGATTTTGTTTTCGGCTCCTGGCCGAAATGACGGAGATACTCCCTGAAGCTGAAAGGGTGGACAAGTGTCGCCATGGCGCGGCCGCGCATACTCGTCGCCACTTCGCGCGAAAGCAGGCGCGCAGAGGAGCCGGACAAGAACAGTTCAACCTGTTCCGAGTCGAGGAGGCGGCGGGCAAAAGGCTCCCAACCGGGTATATTCTGGATTTCGTCGAGGAAGAAGACTGCGCGCTTGCGGTCACGCCATTCAGGATGCAATGTGTAATACTCCTCGACAACAAGGCGGAGGTTCGAGGCCGTCATGCCGGCCAGCCGTTCGTCTTCGAAGCTGAAATAAAGGAGTCCCTCTCGGGCGCTGCCCTCTGCAAGGCGATTGGACAACACCTGCCACAGGAATGTCGACTTCCCGGTTCGGCGCATGCCGATGACGGCGACCGCCTTTCCCGGCACCCGGGGCAGATGTACATCCCGCCGCGTGAATGACGGGACGGGAGCCGCCAACGAATCCACGATCTTCTGTCGGATCAGGTTGCGCATTTGTCCCTCATGGAAGGACAATATTGCATATATTTGTCCTTTTGTAAAGGATAAATATGGCGCGTTGCGAATCCCCGGTTCCCGTGAAACGGCAGCGCCGTCCCGACGTCACCCGTTGCGGGCCCGCCGCCCGGTAGACGGTCCATAAAAAGAAAAGGGATTCCGATGCCTGGATCGGAATCCCCTGTTTTCCTGGTGGGCCGTACGAGATTCGAACTCGTGACCAACGGATTAAAAGTCCGCTGCTCTACCGGACTGAGCTAACGGCCCCCGGGCGGCCGAGGCCGCAGGAAGACGCCATGGGACGGATGCAGGGCCGGCTCATCGGGTCCACGGTTGGTTCCCGCACGCTTCGTACCCCGCGCTGCACGCTTCTCTCTATCGCCGGAAGGGATTCTCCGTGACGATCGTCTCGTTGCGGTCGGCGCCGACGGAGACGAGCACCACCTTGACCCCCGCGAGGTTCTCGAGGGTGTCCAGGTATCGCCGGGTGTTCCGGGGAAGATCCTCCAGCCGCTTGGCGCCGTTGATATCCTCCGTCCAGCCGTCGAGTTCCATGTAGACGGGCCGGCAACGTTCGAACACCTTCAGGTCGGCGGGGACGGACTTGGTGAACTCCTCGCCGCGGTCCGTGCGGTAGCCCGTGCAGATCTTGAGCTTCTCGATGCCCGTGAGCACGTCGAGCTTGGTGATCGCCAGGCCCGTGAGGCCCGAGACCCGGGCCGACTGGCGCACCAGCACCATGTCGAGCCAGCCGCAGCGGCGCTTGCGCCCCGTCGTGGCGCCGAACTCCTGACCGACGCGCTGGATCCGCTCGCCGATCTCGTCGGTGAGCTCCGTGACGAAGGGGCCGCTGCCCACTCGGGTCGTGTACGCCTTGACGATGCCGACGACCGAGTCGATCCGGGTGGGTCCCACCCCGGCCCCGCAGCAGGCGTTGCCGGCCACGGTGTTCGACGAGGTGACGAAGGGGTAGGTGCCGCAGTCCACGTCGAGGTGGCAGCCCTGGGCCCCCTCGAAGAGGATCTTTTTCTTCTGCCGGATCGCCTCGTCGAGCAGCAGCGAGATGTCCGCCACGTGGGGCCGCAGGATTTCGGCATAGCCCGCGTACTCCTCGAGGATGGCCTGCTCGTCGAGGGGCGGTTCGCCGTAGAGCTTCGTGAGAAGGAAGTTCTTCTCCTCGACGCTGCGCCGGAGCTTTTCGGCGAAGACCTCGCGGTCGAGCAGGTCGCAGACGCGGATGCCCGTGCGGGCCACCTTGTCCTCGTAGGCCGGCCCGATGCCCCGCTGGGTCGTCCCGATCTTGCCCGCGCCCTTGGCGGTCTCGCGCGCCGCGTCGACGCGGCGGTGGTAGGGCATGATCACGTGCGCCCGATCGCTGATCAGGAGCTTCGCGTGGGGCGGGAAGGCGTTTTCCTGCTTCAGGTACCGGATCTCCTCGATCAGCACCTTCGGGTCGATCACCATCCCGTTGCCCAGGATGCACAGCTTGTGATCGTGGAGGATCCCCGACGGGATCAGGTGCAGGATGGTCTGCTTGCCCTTGACCACGATGGTGTGACCCGCGTTGTTCCCGCCCTGGAAGCGCACGACGGCATCGGCGTCTTCCGCGTACAGGTCGACGATCTTGCCCTTTCCTTCATCGCCCCACTGGGTCCCTACGACGATCACGCTTGACATAGGCCGCCTCCGTGCCGGGTCACATCTCCAGCTGGGTCAGGGAGAGCACGTTGGGAAGCTCCCGCAGCTTCTTCAGGATCTCGGGGGGCACCACGGTGTCCGTGGAGAGCACGACGAGGGCCTTGCCGTCCACGTGCTCCCGGCTCAGCTGGAAGCGGGCGATGTTGATCCCGTTGCTGCCGAGGGTAGTGCCGATGTTGCCGATGACGCCCGGCTTGTCGTTGTTGTACAGGACGATCATGTGGCCCTCGGGGATCACCTCCATGGAGAACTTCTCGATCCGCACGATGCGGGGGTCCTGCTTGCCGAAGATGGCCCCGGCGGCGAAGCTCTTCTCCTCCGTCGTCTTGATCGTGACGGAGATCATGCTCGTGAAGTCCTTCACCTCGCTGGACTTGGACTCGACGACCTTGATGTTGCGCTCCTTGGCGATGAAGGGGGCGTTGATGAAGTTGATGTTGGCGTTCAGAATCGGCGTCAGCAGCCCCTTGAGCAGCGCGATCGTCAGCGGTGCCACGTTGTAGTTGACGATGTCGCCGGCGTACTCGACGGCCACCTCCTCGATGCCCCCCTTGACGATCTGGGCCTCGAAGGTGCCCAGCTTCTCCGCGAGCGTCAGGTAGGGCTGGATGTGCGTGAGCAGCTCCGCGCTCACCGACGGGAAGTTGATCGCGTTGCGGATCTCGCCCTTCGTCAGGAAATCGGCGATCTGCTCGGCGATGGCGATCGCCACGTTGCGCTGGGCCTCGTCGGTGGCCGCCCCGAGGTGGGGCGTGCAGATGACGTTGGGGTGGTTCACCAGGTCCTTGTTCTTCGTGGGTTCCTCCTCGAAGACGTCGAGCGCTGCGCCGGCCACCTTGCCGGAGTTGAGCGCGTCGAGCAGGTCCCTCTCGTTGACGATGCCGCCGCGGGCGCAGTTGACGATGAAGACCCCGTCGCGCATCTTCGCGATGGCGGAGGCGTTCAGGAGGTTCTTCGTGTCCTTCGTGAGCGGTGTGTGCACGGAGATGAAATGCGAGCGCTTCAGCAGCTCGTCCAGGCTGACCAGCATGATGCCCATCTTCTCGGCCGTCTCGGGGGCCAGGAAGGGGTCGTAGGCGATGACGTT
>Ga0209201_1000687_pt1 | contig 44193 bp, 33 predicted proteins | sample AD_UKC055_MetaG_FD_184411 | JGI IMG/M metagenome (GOLD analysis project Ga0209201, IMG submission 184411) | Active sludge microbial communities of municipal wastewater-treating anaerobic digesters from USA - AD_UKC055_MetaG (SPAdes) (version 2) | ecosystem: Engineered > Bioreactor > Anaerobic >... | reverse complement strand
CTGGAAGAGGAACGACGCCTGATGTACGTGGCCATGACGCGTGCGCGTGATGTCCTTTACCTTTCGTATTCAAGAACCAGAATGAGTCGCGGCTTCGTGGAATCTTGCCGTCCGTCCGTGTTTCTGTCGGAACTGCCGCGTCCTCTCGTAACGATCCTCTGATTCGGATTTCAGTCAGATTAAAGACTTTCAGGTCGTGCGTCCGGGCCGTTCAAGGCGCTTCGGGTGATTTCCATTCGGTCGGGGGCTTCGGATTCATGGTGAGCGCCACGTCCTCGATGTCCGCGAATCCAATGTAGAGTTCGGATGTCGTGCAAGGAAGCTTTTCAGGCTTGGCGGGCTTGGCCTTTTTCGTGGCGCTGGCCTTTTCCCTGGCGCTGGCCTTTTTCGTGGTGGTGGACTTTTTCGAGGTCCCTGACTTTTTCGTGGACTTGGTTTTCTTTGAGGCCCTGGCGGACTTCTCTTTCTTCGGCGGCGGGGGCTTGCAGGACTTCAGTCTGGTTTCCTTCACCCTGACCTTGCCGATTCCCATGGTGCCCCGCTGTACGCCGCGGCTCCCGGCCATGATGAATGTGATGCGGCTGTCCGAAACCTTCTCGACGACTCCGACCATCACGTTCGACGCCTTAGCCGAGTGCGGCGCGCGGTCCGACAGACTGAAGAAGACCAGATCGCCGGGACGTGGCGTGCCTTTCCTGTGGATCCTGCCAGCCGCGTTGACCTTGCGCGTGAAGCGCGAAGCCCATTTGTCGGCCGGGAAGATGTCCCTGCCCGACAAGGCAGTCACGTAGATGATGTGCGCAATGAAACTGTCATGGTTGAAGCTGTCCTTCAGGCCGACCAGTCTGCCGGCCGCTGCGACTGTTTCGGAGTGCAGATCTCCGCGGCCGATGTCCTTGTGGGGTATCAGAACGTCGGCCGGCGCCACCGGAAGGTCGGGGCTGGCGGACACGGGAGTCGCCATCGAGAGCAGTATCGCGATGGTTATCAACGACAACAGTCTCGGCGTTGCGGCGGTGGCGGTCGTCGACACGGCCTGCCATGTATTCGCGGTATTCACGGGTTGTATGATAGAACATCGTGCGTCCCCGGGCGAAATTCGCGCAGGGAATGACGGCGGACGAAGTTTCGCAGAGGCCGCGATGAGTATTGTCCAGGCAATGTCGGGTAAGGACGTTCGGGATGCCCGCGGGGTGTGGCCCGCGCGGATGCTGGCGTGCTGGTTTCTGATGCTTTCCGCGACCGCCGCCGGGTGCGCTACCGTTTCCACTGCAGGCGCCGGCAGCGCGAACTCCGAGGTCCTGGGCGCGCCTTCCGCCGGTCCACTGCTTCCGCTTGACGTCAGGGTCGTTGCCGACGAGTCGGTAACTCCCGAGAGAAGAACCTTCGAGATTCCGCAGGGATTCAGGCGTGTCGCGGCCGAGTGGGCTTTGCGTGAAAGACGCGATTCGAAGATGTTTGAATACGTGGCCCGGCCCATCACCTGCGAAAAGGCATGGGAAGTCGCCAGGATTGTCGGGACCGAGTCGGGAATAGACCCCGGCGTTCTGTTCGGGATAATGCGCGTCGAAAGCGCGTTCTGCGTGAACGTCATCTCGCGCGCCGGCGCCGTGGGACTGACTCAGGTGATGCCCAGATCCGCCAACTGGCTGGGCTGTCAGGATCTGCTGGATCCGCTCGAAAATGCGCGTTGCGGGGCGAAAATCCTGGGCCGGTTTCTGAAGTATTTCAAAAACGACATGATACTTGGACTATCCGCTTACAACGCGGGGTACGGGATGCCTCGACGCGCGCTGAAGAAATCGGGAGTGCCGGCGAATTTCAAGTATTCCGAGAACGTCCTCCGCGCCAGAGCGAAATTTCTCAGGTGGGGATGCGGCGCCTGGGAGTGATTCCTGTTTGAAACAGTGATTTATGTTGAAAGGATGCGGTTGACTCGAACCGTCCGGGACAATAGTATCGAAGGCGGATCTGCGCGTTTTGTGACAGGGTCCTTGCGGGAAGGGTGAAATGGCCAGGAAAAAGAAGAACAGGGGACCGGGAGAACCGGTCGATTCCAGCAGTGCCGAGGATTCGGCAGTCGAAAACACGTCCGTTCAGGACGCCGGTTCGGCACCGAGCATCAGTGTTCCGGACGCACCTGCTATTCCAGACGCGCCACCGCCACCACCTCCCCTTTCGGCGCCGATTCCGCCTCCTCCTCCCAGGACGAGTGCCTTCAGGCACCACGACATCCCGGCGATCGGCGGAACCGAGGAATCTGGCAAGCCGAAGTCCGGAAAAGGGGTTCTTGAGGGAATTCTCGAGAGATCCCGGGAAGAAGTGAACAACGAGGCCGCGGCCTTGATGGGCGCGGTCAGGGTTCAGCAGGACGCCCAGAAGCTGGCCAGGGAAGAAGAAGAGCGTCGTCGTGCCGCCGAGGCCCGTGCCCGCGTCGAGGAAGAACGCCGTAAGCGCGAGGCCGCCCTGAAGGAATATGAGGCCCGTCAGCGCGAGAAAGAGGAAGCGGCCAGACCGAAGGTTGAAGCTGCTCCCGTCGCTCAGGGGGCCCAGGTACAGAAAAAGAGCGGGCACGGCTGGATTATTGCCGTCGTGGTCGCGGTCCTTGTGGTCGGCGGCGCCGTGGCGTGGTTTGCCATGCCTCGTGGCGAACCGGTGGCCTTCAACGTCGGCACGTCCATCGAAAGGGCGCGCAGTGGAATGATCCTGACCGCTCCAGTCGCATGGGGACCACAGACGCTGCGTCCGGCACGGACCGTGGATGCGGTGACGCTGGTCGGTGTTGTTCCGGCCGCCGTCTACGAGGCTCCGCCTCCTGTCGTCGAGGTTCAGCGTCCGAAGAAGGGGAATGGCAAGAAGGGCCCGTCCCTCGAGATTCGCGACGTCTTCGGTGGGAAGGGCGTCATCCGCTAGGTAATACCTCATGCCTGCAGGGTCCAAACCGGACCGCAAACTCCTTAACGCTGTTCTGCTCATGACGGGCTCGGCTCTGTCGTTCGCCCTGATGGGCGCGGCGGTCAAGGCTTCAACCAGGGAGATGCCTTTTCTGGTGTCCCTGTTCTTCAGAAGTGTCGCCGGCGTGATCCCGCTGGGGATAATGGTGCTTGTCAGGCAGGGGTCGTTCAGGTCCGGGCGTCAGCTTCTGCTGTTTCGCAGATCGTTGCTGGGATTTCTGGCGATGTGTCTGTTTTTCCTTGGTATCGAGCGCCTGCCGCTTTCGACGGCGGTTGTCCTTAACCAGTCCTCCCCTGTTTTCACCGTGATCTTTTCCGCGATCCTTCTGAAGGAACACCGTGCCGTTCACGTTCTGCCGGTGGCATTGATCGCTTTCCTCGGCGTGGCGCTGCTGGTCGGTCCGGAGATGGCATCGTCCGGGCTCTGGGTATCGCTGACGCTGCTGTCGGCCGTGCTCTCCGCGCTTGCCTATGTGACGGTAAAGCAGCTTTCCGCCACCGAGTCTTCGCCTCTGATAGTCTTTTATTTCTCCGTGTGGGGCACCCTGTTCTCGATCGTGCTGATACTGGTGGCGCTCGCTTCGGGAAGCGACTATCTGGACTGGCCATCGATCGCGGTTCATCTGGCCGACCCGTGGACCGTGGTGGTGCTGTTGTGCGTGGGCATGTTCGGTATCTTCGGACAATTGCTGATGACCGCTTCCTATGCAAGGGCGCGCGCGTCCCAGGTCAGCCCTTATTCGTTCTTCAACCCGCTGTTTTCATATGTGATCGGTGTGGCGGCATTTTCAGAAACTGTTACTCTTTACAGGATCATGGGCGGAGCCCTGGTCATTGCCGCTTCGGTGCTCGTCCCATTCATAGGCTCCCGAAGCGAATCGTCGTCGAAGCGTGGTTGATGCCGGCTCCGGCCAGGGAAGGCCGGAGTGGTTTGTTCAACGGGGTTTGTCTGTATTGCCCGAGGTGTTGTTACCGATGAAAAAGATCCTGCCGTTCCTGTTGCTGTCCCTGCTCTTCAATGCCTGTTCCGACCCGGCTGCGGGAACCGATGTGATCGATGATGTTTCCGCGCACGACGTTGTCGAGGTTCCCGGCGTCGAGTGGTGTCCTCCGGCCGAGGCCGTGGATTCCAGAACCGGTGCCCTTCCACGGCCCGTGGTCGAGAAAAGCTGGAATGTGGGAATGGTTCCGGCCACGGAATCGTCGCACTCCGGGCTGGTTGCCGTGGACGAGCAGGACGAGGCCGAGATGGCGGTTTTTGAATCTTCGCTTGGACTTACGCGCGCTCACCCGGCGGTTGCCGGTCTGTCGGTCTACGTCCACGGCGAAGATGAATGGGCCGGCGTGCTCGAGTCGTGCGCCCCGGCCATCCCGTCCAGTGACGAGGCGTATCTGATCAGGTGGTCGGTGGACAATGACGGCAACCAGACTGTCCATATCGTGGCACCGTCCGCGGCAGGTCGCAGGATGGCATGGAAGACGGTCAGGCAGGTGCCCGGAAATCTGGCCGGCACCGAGCTTTTCGTCGCCGACGCTCCGGCCTCGGCGCGACGCGGGGTGATCGAGACATTCTACGGTCCGGTATACGAAGAGGCGGATCGCCTGGCGCTGCTGCCAGTTCTGGCTGAGATGAAGTTCAATCAGTACGTGTACGCCGGCAAGATGGATTTGTACACGGACTGGGTCGGAACCTACTGGAAGGATGAATGGCCCGCCGACTACATGGCGATGCTCGGGCGGCTGGCCGAAGCGGCAAGGGCGGCCGGCATGTCTCCCGGCGTGCAGATCCGGATTGACGAAGGATCGGTGGTCTTTTCCAGCAACGAGGATCTGAATGCCTTCGTCGGCAAGGTCCGCCTGCTGAAAGATACCGGCTTCGAGCTGTTCAGTCTCAGCTTCGACGACACCGCAAGGGAATTGAAGGGTGACGACGTCGGTGCCTTCGAGTCCTACGACCACGCGATCATCGATTTTTCCAGGCGTGCTTTCGAGGCTATCCACGCCGAGATGCCCGATCTTGAACTCGGATGGGTGCCGACAGACTATTTCAGCGGTTCCGAGACGGCGCAGGCCACGTTGACCCTGGCGGGCGAACAGATTCCGCAGTATGTCAGCATCGGCTGGACCGGTCGGGAAGTTATCCCCGCGACGATTTCCGCTGCCGACGCGGACGAAGTGGCGGGATGGATCAAGCGCAAGCCGTTGCTTGGCGACAACTACCCGGTAATCGATAACGCCGGCGCGCGTGTCTTCCTGGGACCGCTGGCAGGTCGGGCGGCGGATCTTCCCGGTCACCTGGACGGCATTCTTTTCAACCCGATGCCGAATCCGTTCGCGTCGCTGCCGGCCCTGGCCACCTGTGCCGACTATGCGTGGAACCCGGTCGCTTACGAACCGTGGAGTTCGGCGGACTCGATGGCGCGAATGCTGGGCGGCTCAAGTGACGGCGCTTCGGCGCTGCTCCTGCTTGCCCGGACTAACCAGTCGACGTTCTTCTTCGGGGCCATGGCCCCGGAGCTGAAGGAAATAATCGACCCGATCTGGGTGGTGTGGGACCAGGGAGGGACTCCGGATACTTCAGCATTGGCAGAGGTGTTCGCGGAGTTTGTGGCGCTGCCGGGCCTGTGGGAATCCGCCGGTCCGTCGGAGCAGATTCGGACGGCGCTGCAGCCGTGGGTGACACAGCTTGGCTTGTACGGACGCGTTGGCGGCCTGGCCATCGGGATCATCGACGCAATGGCGGCGGGTCAGCCGGTGGATTCGGAGACGATTCAGGAATTCATGGCCGGTCACGACGAGACGATGGCCGTGGATCGGCTTCCGACCGGCCCCGTGGTGAAGGATTTTCTTGAAAGGGTGCGCGGCATTCTTGAGTCGGGCCCCGCTTTCGTGTGGGACTCCGGCTGCGAGGGAACCGGAACAGGCGTTGCCTGGACGAAGATCAGTGATTCCACCTTCCCGCGTGGTCCGTTGATTCAGTTGTCCGACAGGGATACGGTCACCGTCGTCTGGCGGACCGCGGAGCCGACCGACCAGGAAGGCTGCGTCGACTACTCCTGGGGCGAAAATTCGCGCACCAGATGCGGCACGGCCGATCAGAACGGTCAGTACGAGGTCAAACTGGACAGGCTGCCCCCGGGAACCGAGATTCAGTACAAGGCGCGCGTGGGCGACCTTTCGACCACCACGCTGTCGTTCAGAACCATGCCGGACCGTCCTGTTCCGATGAAGTTCGCTGTGTTCGCCGACATTCACAACAACGAGGAAGCCATGCGCAGGGCGTCGGACACAGCCCTGAGCAAGGGCGTGGACTTCGCCGTGGCGGTCGGAGATCTGACTGGCGCGGGCCTTCCCGAGGAATTTGATGTGACTTTCCGCGGGTGGCAGGACCTCGGCAGCCGGATGAACATCTGGACCGTCCCGGGTAACCACGACGAAAAGAATATCCAGGGCTACTTCGACGCCATGGCCATGCCTCACGGAAACCAGGACGAGCCTGGATTCGAGGAGGGCTGGTGGTCGAGGCGAATAGGAAACGTCTGGATGGGCGGCGGCTGGATTCGCGACTTCTACATGTCTCCCCCTGAAGCCGAGTTCGGAGAGGTTGGCTGGTTCAAGAAACAGTTCGAGAGCGAGGAATTCAAGACGGCCAAGTGGAAGCTGTTCTTCATTCATCAGCCGGCCTATTCGGTGCAGTGGGACGACTCCTGCGAGTTTGACGGGGAAACCTGTCTGAAGGTGACGCTGATTCCGTTGATGTCGCAGTATGGCCTGCAGGCCAGTTTCCACGGTCACATGCACGGCATCGAGTGGGCTGAACTGGACGGCGTGAACATGTTCACGATCGGCGGCCTGACCGGGAGCATGGACGAGGAAGTCTGCTCCCCCAAGGAGGGCTTCCCCGAACCGTGGCACAGCATCTACGGAACGGCGCCGATGGCGGTCGTCGAGGCCGGCTGTGATGACCTCAAGGTCCGGATCATGGATCTCGACGGAAACGAACTGGCTGTTGTCGACGTTCCCGAAGTGCCGATTCGATACAAGGACCCGATCAAGTTCATGAGCTTCAATCTGCGTATGCCTTTTGACAGCGAGCCGGGCAGGAAGTGGGATGATCGCAAGGGGCCGGTCGTGGAGGTGATCCGGGACTTAGCTCCGGACATCATGTCCATACAGGAAGGCTACGTTCATACGATGGATTACATCAGCGAGAACATCGAGAACTTCGCCTGGATAGGAGAGATGCGTTCCCAGTCCATCGTGGATGAATACTCGGCGATCTTCTACCGAACCGATCTGTTCGAGTTGATCGAGACGAAGACTTTCGCGTTGAGCGACACGCCCGATGTGATTGGCACGATGTTTGACCCGGTGGACCAGTTGTATCCCCGGATCGTGACCTGGGGACACTTCAGGCGGCTGTCCGATTCGTTCGAGTTCGACGTGTTTTCCACGCACTGGGATCATACCGGCGTCGAGGGTATCCGTGAAAAGATGGCCGTCGTGACGCTGGAACAGATGCGTGAACTGGCCGGGGACCGTCCTTCCGTTGTCGCCGGCGACTTCAACTGCGGTTATCAGTCGGTGCCTTACAACATCATGACCGGCGCCGCCGAGTACGAGGGTGTTTCAGGTAATTTGATCGACACATGGACCGAACTGGACATGCCTGAAGAGGGCACCTATCACGCCTTTACCGGCGTGGTCACCGGAGACAGGATCGACTGGATCCTGCACAACTCCGGTTTCTCAGGGTTATCGGCCGATGTCATCGACACGGTGTTTGACGGCGTCTATCCTTCCGATCACTTCCCGATGGCCGCCGAGTTCCTCATCTCCAAACCGTAAAGACCTTATTCCGGGGCGCGTTTCGACTTCGGCTTCAGGAGTTCAGCGCAGGGCGTCGAAACCCGGGGAAGTCTTTTCAACCGGCTTGCCGGAGGCCGGATCCCGAACGATGAACAGGACGTGGACGCCTTCCATGCCGGCCGCGAGCTCGAGGGCTTTGTCGACGCCCATCACGGCGAACGCGGTGGCCAGGCCGTCCGCCCTGGTGTTCATCGCCGTTCCGGAAGTCACGACCACGGTCACGCCGAGAATGCCCGTCGAAACCGGCCGTCCCGTGGTCGGGTCAAAGATGTGGTAATAGTCCGTGTCGCCGATTCGCACCGGCTGTTCGTAGTTGCCGCTTGTCGAGACCGCTGCCCGTCCGGTCAGATTCAGCACCGTCCAGTTCGCGGTCGGGTCGAGCGGGTGCCGGATTCCGATGCGCCACGGCTTGCCGGCGGCCGTGGGGCCGATCAAACCGATCTCGCCTCCTACCTGCACGATTGCCGATTCGACCTTTCGAGCGGCGAGTTGTTCGATCGCGCGGTCGACGGACCAGCCCTTTACGATGCCGCCGAGGTCAAGTTCGATCCCCGGTCTGGCACGGGATATCTGCCACGAGTCCCGATTTGTCCTGGTCAGGTCGATCAGTCCCCATCCGACTTTTTCACGGGCTGCGTCGATCTGTGCGTCCCCGGGCATTTTTCCGGTAGCGGCCGCGTCGCGCCAGAGCATCTTGAGCGGCCTGACAGTGATGTCGAAGGCACCATGCGTCATCTGGGAAATTCCGATCGAGCTTCCCACCGCGTCACCGAGTTCGTCGGATACGTCGACTGGAGTGTTTCCCGTGGTCGCGTTCAACTTTCCAAGTTCCGAGGTCGGGTCGAACGCGTTGAACACGGCGCCGGTGTCCACCAGGATACGCCATGGCACATCAGGCGTGTCCGCTCCAGGCAAAGGCACAAACTGCACACGCGCCGGAATTCCAGCGTAGACCGAGCCTTCCCTGGATACGGTGCCGCGCTCGTCATCGTCCAGCCCGGCGAGCCGGAAGACCGCCAGACCGGCGAGCGCCAGCACCAGGGTGGCGGCGACTCCCGCCCCAAGCATCTTTGAGTCGGCACGTCTGTTTCGAGGCATCCTCGGCTCCTTCAGTCTTCCCGGTCGGCGTCGGCGCCAAGCAGGGGATCCCGTCCGTGAACCAGATTGATTTGTTCGACCAGCGCGGGAAGCTGGCCTCGCTCGATCGCATCCCGTACCTTCTGCATCAGGCGGGAATAGTAGTGAAGGTTGTGCGTGGTGTTCAGCACGTTCGAGAGGATCTCGCCGGACACGAACAGGTGACGCAGGTAGGCCGCCGAGAAACGTGAGCATACCGGGCAGTCGCATTCCGGATCAATCGGCGACAGGTCGTCACGGTACCTGGTGTTCTTGATATTCAGGCGGCCGATGCTGGTCAGGTAGGTTCCGTTTCGTCCACATCTCGTCGGGAACACGCAATCGAACATGTCGATACCGCCGGCAACGCCGTTCGGAAGGTCTGCCGGCATCCCGACACCCATCAGATAGCGCGGCTTGTCGGTCGGCAGGGAGGCTGCCGTGGCGGTGGCGACCGGATACATCTGGTGCGGCGGCTCGCCTACCGACAGCCCTCCTATCGCGAAACCGTCGAAGTCGAGACCACGCAGGGCCGAAGCGTGTTGAAGCCTTCGTTCGATATCCAGGCCTCCCTGCACGATTCCGAAAACGGCCTGATTGCGGCGGGTTCTTGCTTTCTCGCAACGGCGCGCCCAGGCGGTCGTCAGTTCGAGCGCCTGATCCAGTTCGGACGCCGGGGCGGTTGATGGAGGACACACGTCGAGGACCATCGCGATGTCCGAGCCCAGCTTTTCCTGGATGGCGATGACCGATTCCGGAGTGAAATCGACTGGATCGCCGTTGATATGCGATTTGAACGAGACTCCGTCCGCGGAAAGCTTGCGTCGATGCGAAAGGCTGAATACCTGGAATCCGCCCGAGTCGGTCAGTATCGCTCCCTGCCAGCCCATGAAACGGTGCAGTCCACCGTGGGCCGCGACTATGTCCGGGCCGGGCCGCAGGGCCAGATGATACGTGTTGCCCAGAATCAGCCCGAATCCTGCCGCCGCCACGTTTTCCGGCAGCATGCCCTTGACCGTGCCGAGGGTTCCGACCGGCATGAAACAGGGAGTCTCGATGACTCCGTGCGGCGTGTGAAGCCGACCCCGCCTTGCGCCGGTCAGCGTGTCCGTCATCAGCAGTTCGAACTTGAAGTCCGGTGACATCGGAACCTCCGGTGGCCGCGAGGCGGCCGGAACCTTATAGAATCAGCATCGAGTCGCCGTAGGAATAGAACCTGTAGCCGCGCTCGACGCCCTTGCGGTAGGCATCAAGGATTCTTTCACGTCCGGCAAGCGCCGACACGAGCAGTATCAGCGATGACTTCGGGATGTGGAAGTTAGTCAGCATGCCGTCGATGATTTGAAAACGATATCCGGGTGTTATCAGTATGGATGTCTGGTCCGAGCAGGCCGTGACCCGGCCATTAGTCGCCGCGGCCTCAAGTGTTCTGACCACGGTGGTGCCAACGGCGATCACGCGGCGACCTTCCTCTCTGGCGTTGTTGATGGCGGCGGCGGCCTGCCGGGGGATGGTGTAGCGCTCCGTGCCGACGTCGTGCAGCCTGACATCATCGGTCCGCACCGGTTTGAATGTTCCAGGTCCGACGTGCAGGGTGATCGACTCGGTCAGCACGCCTTTTTCTCGAAGGGCGCCCAGCACGTCGGGGGTGAAATGGAGACCGGCGGTTGGTGCGGCCACTGCCCCCGTGTTGGCCGCGTAGACCGTCTGGTAACGTTGAAGGTCCAGTTCGTCGTGCGTGGAATCGGGCCGTTTGATGTATGGAGGCAACGGCATGTGGCCGAACCGTTCAAAGATTGAACCGGCCCCGTCCGAGGCCGATGAAACGACCACGACACGCGCGAGACCGTCCGTGATCGATTCAACCAGAAGTCCGGTTCCGGTCGGATTCCCATCCCGGTCAAGGCAGTCCAGAACAGTTCCCGCGCGCAGTCCGCGATGCGTTCGGTACATAGCGCGAAAGCTGTTGCCATCAACCGTCGTCGCCAGAAGCTCGACCCGCCCGCCAGCCGGTTTTGCAGCGAAGAGTCGCGCCGGGAATACCTTGGTGTCGTTAAGAACCAGGCAGTCTCCGGGTCGGAAGAAGTCGACCACGTCGGCAAACAGATGGTCGGTTGGCTCGCCCCCGGGGATCGGCAGCCTCATCAGACGGGATTGATCGCGTCGGTCCGCGGGCACCTGGGCGATCCTGTCCGCGGGCAGGTCGAAGTCATAGCTGTCCAGCCGATACTGTTCCGGGATCCCTTCGGTCACGCGCGCCACCCCGGGCAAAAACCGGCGCTATTGTATACGAAACGGCCATCTTGACCACCCGGTCCCGCCCGTGTAGGGGCGAATTACATTCGCCCTTCTGCGACAGGGTCAGGGTCAGGTGTAGGGGCGAATCACATTCGCCCTTCAGGTCAGGGTCAGGGTCAGGATCCGGAGGCCGGCCCAACGGGCTGGCCGTTCATCCGTAGGGGCGAATGACCCTTCGACATGCTCAGGGCAGGCAATTCGCCCTCGGGGACAATCCACGCTGCCAACGGTTATAATCGGTGCCCGGGTGACGCCGTTTGAACTGGAGACTGGCATGGACATCAAGAATGTTGTTTTCGATTTCGGCGGGGTTCTGATCGACTGGAACCCGCGATATCTGTACCGAGAAGTGTTCGACGACGAGGACGCGATGGAGCGTTTTCTTTCGGACGTGTGCAGCAATGAGTGGAATGGGCGGGTGGACGCCGGACATCCGACCGATAAGGCGACGGTCGAGTTGCAGGCACAGTTTCCCGAGTACCATGACCTGATCGGGATGTACTACGGTCAGTGGATCCGGATGATCGGGGGCGAGATCGAAACGAACACGTCGCTTCTTGCTCCGTTGAGGAAACGGCACCGTCTGTTCGGGTTGACGAACTGGTCTAGGGAGACCTTCGCGATCGTCCTGGAAAAGTATTCATTCTTCCGCGAGTTCGACGGGATCGTCGTGTCCGGCCACGAGGGTGTAACCAAGCCGAATCGCCGCATCTATGAACTGCTCCTGACGCGTTACGGTCTGAAGGCCGGCGAGTGTCTCTTCATCGACGACAACCGCGTGAACACCGATGCCGCTCAAGCCCTGGGCTTTGGCACCATTCATCTTGGACCGGGTGTGGATCTGGCCGCCGAATTGTCGAAACGCGGGTTGTTGTAGAGGACCCGGGAGATCATCCGAATCAATTGATCAGTGGCCGCCGCCGGATTTGGGCTTGGCGTTCCAGATGCGTGTCAGCAGGAAGAATCCCAGGAACGAGAAAGGCAGCATGAACAGCGGCCAGTATGACCAGGACTTGGTCGTCAGGAAACCCAGGGAAACGCTCTGAAGCGCGGTGCCCAGGTACACGAAGCCGTCGATCATACCGACCGCGGTGGCAGCGCCCTTGGTGCCGCCGAAGTCCATCGTGGCGGTGCCGGACAGCAGGCCGTGCGTTCCGATCACGCCCAGCGAGACCAGGAACAGGATCAGACCGAGGAAGAATGGCGTAAGCGTAAGCACCGGCCCGGCGTCAAGGCGCCGCGCGTCACCGGCGCGGGCCGTTTTGAGCGGGTCCTTCAGGTCGATCCATTTCACCACTCCGTCGCGCTTGACGCCCATCCGGATGAATCCGGTCGATGTCACCAGATCCGCGCCGGCCGGTTCCTTCGGTTTGGCCGTGCACATGCAGGACTTCTTATCCCAGACCACCTTCTCGCCCTGGCACGCGGACGGCACACACGCGATAGCCCGCGACACGTCGGACCAGTCCTTCAGATCGGAAACGCCGGCGATGTCGACGATCACGTCACCCTTCTTCAGGGCGTAGTCTTCCGACTTCGTCCAGCCGATCTCGGTTTTGGTTCCGCTCATGCTGAAGTACATTCCGACCAGGCAGAGAGCCAGCAACAGGTAAAGCCCACCCGCCGCGGGTGCGCGGCGGCTCTGGAAGAACAGGTCGCTGACCCAGCCGGCAACGTTGCCGCCGATGACGCCGGCCACGAAGAGCAGGCCACCCCAGCCGCCCTGCATGAACGGGGCAAGCGCGATCAGGGCGCCCGAGATGACCAGGATGGCCTTGCGGCGTCCCTTGACCTTTGTCGAGAGCACGAAGAGCAGGGCGGCCGCGGCGAACATCAGACCCACGACCCACCAGAGGTGACCGGCCCAGGACCCGTCCCGCAACATGTGATGCGACGGCAGCGCAAGGACTTCCTTGGCATAGATCGGGAACCAGTGCATGACGCCGTTGCGGATGACGCCGGTACAAAGTTCGATGAACGCGACCGTGAGGATGATCGGGTTGGTTAGAACCTTCTTTACGATATCGAAAAGCTTCACGTCGGACGCTGTTCCGGATGTGGCGTCGCCCGTGTCGAAGTCGGCGAGTCCAGCCTTGCCGGGGGTGTCGCGCAGCAGGAAGAACTCGATGACGAACATGGTGAAGAGGATGGCCGACGGCACCAGGAATACCCACCAGGTCGCCTTGGTTCCGGTCGGTCCGACGCCGGCGGTCAGGTTCAGGATCCAGGAGTTGACCGTGAAAGCGAAGAAGATACCGGATGAGATCATCGTTCCAAAGATGCCCGAGAATCCGCCTCGTTCACGCACATGGAACCATGAGCTGTTGACCTTGACGATCGCCACGGCGGCGAAGCTCTGGAAGTACATGTTGATCGCGTACAGGATCGACATCGTGGTGACCAGGTTGAAGCCGAGCGCGCCCGGGTTCACGATCATGTTCCAGACGAACAACCCCATTAAGAGGTTCATGATGCCGGAGCCGAGCGAAGCCGCCAGGATCGCCTTCTTGCCGCCCATCTTGTCGGTCAGCGGCCCGTTGAGAAGGAACGCGAAGGCATAGACGAGCGTCCCGGCGCCGAAGATGACGCCGAAGTCCTCCTTTGTCATCATGTCGCCCAGCGAGTTCTTGGCGACCGTCAGGTTGTATCTTCCCATGTAAAGGAAGGCGTAGGTCAGCCCCATAGGGAACCAGTTCAGGAACCTTCGCATCTTGAAGGTCTTGTCGTGCATCGGGACGTATTCGGACATTTTGACCTCGCGTCAATGACCTGCATTTGTTGTCGAGTCGCTGCCGGCAGGGGAACGAACCATCCGCGACGAATCGGCCAGTTCGTTGGTGAGAAGCCTGCGCGCGTAAGGGTTTCTTTCCGTCAACAACGCGTTGTTAAGCAGTTTCCCGGCCTCGTCGGCGCGACCTTCGTCACGCAGTGCCCTTGCTTTTTCGATCACTCGGTCAGCGGATGCCGGTCCGCTGTCCGGGAGCATTGAATCAGTCTGCAAACCACTCGCTGACAAGCCCGACGACTTTGTTGATCCGGCATCGTCTTTCGCGGTTCTGGCGACATACTCCGAAGCCGTGATCGGGCCGGGCGCAGTGAAGTCGCGCTGACCGGGATACTCGGCTTTCGGCGGGCGGATCTTTCGTTGGGCCCGTTTCGCTGCCTGGGAAGTGTCCGCCTTGCCGGCGTCCGAAGCCAGGGGTGTTCCCGCAGGCTCCGTTGTCACTTCCGTAACCACTGGAACATGTTGCCTCTTTGTCAGAAAAGTGGCGGCAGCCAGAGCAGTGGCCGCCACGACAACGAGGATGATTACGACCTTCTTCAATTCAACTCCCTTCTGCGCCAGGCGATGAGCGCCAGGCAGAGAAGTCCCGGAAAGAGCACCGCAAGACCTGAGGCGCCACTGCCAGCCGAGCATCCACCACCCGACGATTCAGGTTTTCCGCCGAGATCCTCGCCAGCGACCTCATCGACCGCCAGATCCGAAACACCGGCCTGGTCATCGCCCGAGCGATCACTGGCGGCAGTCGCGTCGGAGCCGGAGCCGTTGTCTGCCGAACCGGGATCGCCTTCCGTCAGGTCGGAACCCGGTTGGCCGGGATCGTCAACGCTGATATCTGTGTCCACCTGATCCGGAACCACCGTGTCCGCGGTCTCCCAGTCGATGGAATCGTCAATGACAACGGTATCTTCGATGACATCCGGCGAAGGCTCGGGAACGATCGGGTCGTTGTACTCGTCCGCGTCGGTCACCGATTCGCACCCCGGGTCCTCGGGATAGTCGGTCAATCCGTCCTGATCGTCGTCGATACCGTTCCCGCAGGTGTATGAGACGACGCTGAACTTCACCTTGTGTCCAGTGGCCGGGCCGGGCAGGGCACGGACCTCGACGGTGTGAGCGCCGGGCGTCATGCCGCGTGTGTCCATGAATCCCTGGAACTGGTGCGGCCCGATGCTGTTCATCGTTGTCCAGGTGCCTCCGTCGACACTGAACTGACAAGACAGCGTGGGGTCTGACGTGAAACCAAGCGCGCGAATCGGGGCCTGCGGCATGCCTGTCGGAACCTCGAACGCCCACGGATTGCCGCCGCCCTGGTCAATCTGGGCCGGCGTCGTGACGATCACCCAGGGAAATTGACCGACCGTGACCTGTCTGATGTGCAGGTTGTCGTTGTCGATAGCGACCAGAAGTATGTTGTTCTCGTCGGCCTTGCCGAACGAATCGACGTTTTCATGGAGGGTCACGGGCATCAGTTCGTTTTCGGGCCAGTAGAGATCGCGGTATTCGTGGGTGTGTCCATAAAAATAGGCCCGGACCACGTTATCGCCCATGAATTCCTGGACTTCGTCGCTGCCCTCGTTCAGCTTGAAACCAAGGTCGGGCCGAACGATCGGATGGTGACCGAACATCATGGTCAGATTGGCGTCCGCGTTGTCTTCAAGCGCGCGAAGAATGTACAGCAATTCGTCGATGTCCAGGCCCGCGTTGTCAAGAGGCCACCCGGCCCCGTCTTTTCCAGTCGTGTCGATCCCGAGGAAGTGATAGTTGCCCCACGGCTTTTCGATCACCACCGAGTGCTGCGTGCGGCCGAAGGTGCTGCCGGCCAGGGAATATTCAAGGTATTTGCTGTTGCCCTTGTCGCTGTACTGATCGTGGTTGCCTGGAAGATCGATGTACTTGTCGATTGTCACCCCGGACTGATCGATGATCTGGCGGTAGAGCTGCCATTCCTCGTCCTGTTTGCCGGGATAGAGGGACACCAGTGGTTCGCCGTTGCTGCCGTCCGAAAGATCGCCTGTATTGAACACGATATCGGGCTGGACATATGTCAGTGCGTCGCCAAGCAGCCATTGCAGGTTTTCGGGGCCGTCGCTGTCACGGGCGGTAATGTGTTGATCCGAGACGACCAGGAACCACAGGACCCTGGAAGGATCGCCGGGGTAAACCGGGTCCGCCGGTGCGGCGTGGACTGTGCCGCCAACCAGGATTGTCGCGGCTAATGTGAAGAACAGGACTCTCTTCATCTGGGCGGGCTCCATGTGTTCTATGTCAAGCGAGGCAAGACGCCATCCCCTGGACTTTAACAGAAATGAACATGATGAGGGAGGCGGTTGAGATCTGATTTACATTATCGGGAGGCTGGTGACGGTTCGTGAACAATGAGCACAGGATCGTTCCAGGACTGGTAAAGGCAGCCAGACAACGTGGCCGGCTGATCAGGGCAGGGGAGCAGAACCTCGAAACGTCCGTCGACAGTGGTTCGCGCGTTCCCGGTTTCACGAATGGACGAGGACAGCGGGGACTGACGTTGTGCCCATCCTTCCCAGGCAGTGTCGCTGATAGACTGGAAGAATGTCAGTTGGGCCGCGCCGACCGGCTGGCCGTCTGAGTCTATCGTCCTTCCCGCCAGCAGACATCGCCCGCCCAGTCCGATTCGCAGGTTTTCCGTTCCGGTCAGTGTCAGTGCCGGCCACGAAGCCGGGGCCGCGGCCGAGTTGGCGGGGGGAACAACAAGGAGTGAGTACGAGCCTGGCTCCACAGGCACGTCGAATTCTCCGAACTCGTCGGTTACGGCCTCAAAAACCAGATCGGAGGTGATCGACACGCTCCAGTCGACCAGGCCGGAAGTGTCAGTCGCCAGAACGACGCGCGCCCCTTCGATCGGGGCGTCGCCGGCAGCCGAGACGACTCGACCAGAGACTCGCGGCCTGGACGTGAGCTGGAATCCGAAAATGCGGTTTTCGCCCGGAAGGAACTCGATTACCCCGGCCTGCTTCGAGAATGACGATGATGCCAGATCGGTCGTCGGGCCGGTGCCGGGCGGCAGAGCGCTCGCAAGGTACTTTCCGCTCGGCAGCAAGGCCGTTGCGAAACCGTTTCCGTCCACGGCGACCCTTTGTTCCAGGGGACCGGTGTCATTCAGTTTCTCGATGAAAATCCGGGTGCCGCCCATCGGGACACGCCTGCCTTCCATGAAGACGCTCAGGACCTGGAATGTGATCGAGGCCGTTCCCGGCAGGACACCGAGATCGATCGACATGAAACTGGACGCCGGAAGCGCCGCCTTGAGCGCGTCGATTCCCTCGAACAGCATGGTGCGGGCGGGGAAGAGTGCCCCTGATTCGCCGGGAACCACCTGGATCGATATCCGTTCGTTCGTCTCGGGAATCCGGACCCTGAAGATACCGCTGTCATCGGTGACGCTTGATGACGATCGTCGCTCTCCCGCGGTGGCCTGGACGACCGCGCCCGCCAAAGGCACCGTCCTGGTGTCGTTCTGCGTAAGAATGACTCCGACCAGCTCGAACAGTCCCGTATTGACCTTCAGGTCTACGGTGCCCGAGATGCCCGGCGCCAGATTCCAGGATACCGGTGGCAAGGAGGCGTCCGCGGGGACGAAGGTGACCACATAGTCCAGATCGGGGGCCACGGCCATCGTGAACGAAGGCCCGTCCGGGCCCGAGGTGGCGACTGCCTGATGGCGAAAGGCCAGTCCGGGCACGCGTCCCGGCGAGTGCGCCACCACGACGCCGTCGCCGGTGTAGGCGCCGTCCGATTCACCGTCCGGTGGAAGTATCCTGCCGGAGACGAGCGTCGCCGGGGCAATGGTCACGTCGATCCTGCCGGGATTCGGGGTCGGAATCGCGTTGTACTGCTCCATCACGGCATCCGTCTGATCGACCGGAATGACCGTAAATGTCAACGGCGTCCCAGCCGGAAGCGGATCAAAGCAGAATCCGAACATCATGGCGCAGACCTTGCCGGGATCGCAGTCGGGCATGACGGAACACGGTTGCAGGCCAGCGAAACCGAAGTTCCCGGAGTCCTCGATGCCGGCGCATCCGGCAGTCGTCGCCATGACGACGGTGACAACCGGAAGCAGTGATGTTAGGCGGTGGCTCATGGACAATCGACCTTGAAACGGACCTGCCAGCTCACATACATGAAGTCCGAGGGCAGGATCCTGCCTTCGGACGCATCGAACTCAACCGGTTCGGAACTGATGAACAGTTCAATCGTGTGGGTGGAACCGGTCGGCTCCAGGATGTCCCTGAAGCCGCAAGCGTTGAACTGGATGGTCTTGAACGATTCGTACGCCGGTGGAAGGGGAACGGTGGATTCAGGATATCCGACGTACCACTGGAAGTAGAGATCGTCGGTCAGCTCCGCGCCCCCTTTGAGTGCCGCGGCGACAGAGAATTCAGTAACGGTCTCGGTCAGTTCGACCACACGATCGGGTGATGGGATCACCATGGTCCGGTCGAGCCAGGGCGAACCAAGTGCATCGGTTCTTTCGTGGATATCAACTGGAACCACGCATCCGAACAGCGCCAGCGTGCCGCAGAATGTGACAATCGCCGTGATCGCTGTCAGCGGACCGTCGAATCTGTTCTTTGCCGATTGCACAGCCGACACCTCATCCACGAAATCAAGAGCTCGTATCGCCAATCTTTTCGAGGTAACGGAAAATCGTGCGCGCATCCACGCCGAGCGCCCTGGCGGTCGCGGCTCGATTGTTTCCGTTGCGTTTCAGGGCTTCCATGACATACCTGAGCTCGAAGTTCTCACGCGCCTGGGCAAGTGGCAGCAGTTCCACGCTGCCGGAAGCGACCTGTTCGAAATCGAGTGCGTCGACACCTGCCACCGGACCGTCCCCGAACAGCACCGCCTTGCGGACGCGGTTTTCGAGCTCGCGAATGTTCCCCGGCCATGCCCAGGAATGCATTGCCGCCACCGCCTCGGGGGTGAATCGGACGACCTGGCTGCCATACTCGGTCGCGAACCGCTTCAGGAAGTACTGCGCGAGCAGATCAATGTCCCCGCCACGTTCCCGCAGCGCGGGAAGCCTGATCCCGACACCGGCGATCCTGTAGTAGAGGTCCTCGCGGAAACGCCCTTCCTTGATTTCGTGATCCAGGTCGCGATTGGTGGCGGCGACCACTCTGACGTCGACCTGTTCCGGTCGGGTGCTGCCGACCTTTACAACCTGGCCATCCTGCAACACACGCAGCAGTTTGACCTGCATGTGCAGTGGCAGATCCCCGATCTCGTCCAGGAAGAGGGTTCCACCGGAGGCCGTCTGGAACTTGCCGAGCGTGGTGGTCACCGCGCCGGTGAAGGCGCCCTTGACGTGGCCGAACAGCTCGCTTTCGATGAGGTTTTCGGGGATCGCGCCACAGTTGATGGCGACGAACGGCCTTGCGGCGCGATGGCTTCTGGCGTGAATCTCGCGCGCAACGAGTTCCTTGCCGGTTCCGGTTTCTCCGGTAACAAGCACCGGGACGTCGGTCGGAGCGATTCTGGTCACGCGGTCGAAAACGGCGCGCATGCCCTCACACGAGCCGATCAGCGTTCCGAAGCGGGAGACCTTCACTTCCTCGCGCAGCGCGTCACGATCCCGCTTGAGCGAGTTGATCAGCATCACGTTCGCGACGATCGAGGCGGCGAGTGCCGCGTGAACCGTCAGAATCCTGAAGGTCACCTCGTCGAACAGATCCACCACGCGTTCGGTTCCGAGGTAAAGGACACCGAGAACCTCGCCGCCGGATTTCAGCGGAACGCACATCACGGAGGCGAGCTTCAGGTTAAGTACGCTGGTGGCGGTTGAGAACTCACGGTTGTTCGCGGCATCCCTGACCAGGAGGGATTCGCCGTTTTCGAGCGCCTTCCTGACGATACTCTCGGAAAAGAGCATCGCGTCGTCCGGGAGCTCGTGCATCCCGACGTTGCGCGCGACCTTCACGACCGGTGAATCGGACTCGACAAAGATGATGAAGCCCTTGGATGCATGTGTGATCGCGATCGTCTCGTCCAGCAGGATTTCCAGACAGCGATCGAGGTCGGTCGTCTCCATCAGGCGGCGTCCGAGGCCCGACATCGCTTCAAGCGCCGCCAGCGCTTCATTTTCGCGTCCCGAACTGTCCCGCAGCGAGAACTCGTCCGGCGCGTAAAGAAGCGTCGCCGAACCGAGTCTGACCAGGTCAAAAGGGACCAGCGTCTGCATCTTCGTCTTGATCCCGTTGACCAGCACCTCGGCCTTGGAGTCGACAGGAAGGATTCGGTGGGTGTCCCCGTCGATGATCAGTTCCGCGTGAATCGGTTTCAGCCCCGGCAGTGGAATTGAAATGTCGCAGTCCTGGTCGCGCCCGATCATCGTGGAACGGCGGAACAGCGGGTATTCCCTGATTGGCTGGGCGGAACTGAAAACGATTATTCGAGACACTGTTCGACCACCTTCACCTGTACAGGTTCAAACAAAGTCCGATTCCATCCGGACCGCGACTGGACGGGGACCCGACAGGGCAGGGCATGACCTTGAATTCCCTGGTCTCGGGGACGAAGTCCAGAAAAGCGTCCACGATCCCCCAGATCGCCACGGCCGCGAAAGCGCCGAGTCCGACGTACTGGACGATTCGCAGCTTTCGCGCCGCCTCGGCGTCGTCCCTGGAGTACATGCCGTCGTCGTCCCGAAGCGATTCGGCGCCGGCCCACGCCCCGATGTTCATGCCCAGAAACACCAGTTCGCCGGTCAGGAAGAGGGCGCCCTTGGTGTTTTTGCCATTCACGAACTGTCCGACGCCGAACGGTATGATCATCGGCAATTTGGGGCGTTTGGTGATGACCTCGACGGTCTGGGTGCACTCCCTTGCGTCATCCAGTCGCGCCTTCTCCGGATCCAGGATGTGAAGTTCAATCAGGCGGGTTTTGAGCGACTGGAATTGACCAATCAGTTCCGCCGGATAGAAGAAGGGATCGAGTTCGTGCAGCGGGGCCTGGGTCAGGAGTGCCGTGAATTCCTCTTCCATCCTGGTTCTGTTGCCGAGCCAGAAATAACAGGCGGCGAGGTATTCCCTGGCCTTGATCTGCCTGGGGGCGTCCTGCAGCAGAATCCTGGGGTAAAGAAGCGCCTCGAGCTTTCTGGAGGCGGTTTCGTAGTCCTGGAATTTGAAGGTGTTTTCGGCCTCGGCGAAGTCCTCTTCGGGGGTGCCGGCCTGAGCGCGGACGGATGGAACCATTGCGGCAAAGAACATGAGCGTCACTGCGATAATGCGTGCCGGCATGGGCTGATCCGTCTTGTTCCGGCGCAAGTATAGCATTTCGAGCCCGGGACCGACATTTCATATGTTCCCCGCGCGCGTGCGCCGGGGTTAGAATGCCCGGGTCGTCCATCAACGGAGAACAGACGATGAAAGCCTTGCTGGTCCTCGCGACGGTTTCCCTGGTCATGGCATTGAGTTCGACCGCGTCCACGGGGTTGGCTCAGGAGGGACAGGTGCGGGAACCCGCGGGTGAGGGTGACGTTTCCCCTTCCGAGCAGGCAGTTGAACCTGCCCAGGTGGATGCGTTGACCCCGGAAGGCGGAATTCCGCGCCGGATTCCGGTCGGGGCGACCGACGAGATGTTCGACGCGGTTCAGGCGATTTGTCCGCGGGTCCAGACCATGGAACAGCTCGACTCGGTCAACCAGTGGGTCTGGCCGGCCATCGAAGAAAGGAGCCGGCTCGGCATGCAACTGGCCTTTCTTCGTCTCGGCGAGGCCTACGTGAAGTGTTTTGAACGCGTCGACGTCTCTGGAACGCCACTGGCCGAAAACCTGGAAAGGATCACGGTTGGCGCATGTCTGGCGCCGGCGATGATGAATGACCGGGGCGATGCCCTTCATCAGAAGGCCGTTGCCATCGCCAATAGACTCTGTCCCGTTCCCGTGGCGTTCGGCGGCGGCGATCTCGACGCCTTTGATGCGTGGTACGCGCGTGCCAGCGCGTGGCTGGTTCTGGCCGCGGGGCAGGCCGATGAATCCCGTTTCGTTTCGGTGGGGCAGGTGTGCGTCGACTCGGTCACTCAGGTGTTGGGTACGGAATACCCGGAGGAGATGTGGCGTCTTCGCGAGTCCCTGATCATTTCCGCTTTGCGGATCGGGGACTTCGACGCGGCGCTTCGCATGGCCGGTGGCGCCGGCGTCGCTTGCGGCGATGGCCTGCCTGTCGATATCGAAAACTATCTCCCATCGGTTCATCCGGTTGAATCCACCCTCAAGCAGGGGAAGTCGGACGACGCCGTGCTTGAATCGCTTCTGAAGGCGGCCGCCGACGGTTTGAAAACCCAGGGCGCCGATTGCGCGCTGACCAGTCTTGCCGCGTCCCTGGCGCTGAACGAGATGGATTTCGACCATGCCGATCGCCTGGCGGCGCCGGACGGAGTGGATTCGTTTGTTTCCATTGTCGTCGCGGATAACGGCAGGAGCCTGATTCCAGGCAACTCCGCCAGCCGGGTGACGGTGCTGACGCAGGCCGTGAAGGTGTCCGGAATGTCGTCCGAGGTTCGTGGCGGAAGGTTGTGCGAGCTCGGTCTGGCGTTGCTTGAGGAAGGGCTGCCCCGCGAGGCCGACGATGCGTTCAGACGCGCCCGCGCCGAACTGCCGGAATCGGGCATGCCGGTGGCGTTCGCGGGACATTTCCTGGTTGCGATGCACAAGTCGGGTTCAGGTGTCGCCGACAGGGATATCGCGGCCCGTAACCTTTTGATGTCCAACCCGTCCGACGATCTTCTGAACGGAGTGCTGGATCATCTGGGCGGGCCCAATGATCGCGTCAGGGCGATAGAGTCGCTTTTCCGCGCCAGCTTCGCGACCGGCGAGACCGCGATCGGTATCGTGGCCAACTGGGTAGTCGGACTTGTCGATTCCCGTCCCGGCTCGCCGGAAGCTTCCAGGTGTGTCGCGCTGATGGAGGAGAACTCGGTTGGCGAAGATGAATCGGCCAGGCTGGTGTGGCTGGCGATTCGCGCACGACATGAATTCGTGAAGGGTGACTCCGATGCCGGATTCGGAGCTGTTGACTCGCTGATCAAGCTCGCCTCCTCGAATCCCTCTCCCGTGGCCGCGCGAATGCTGGCCAAGGTCGCAAGCGGGATGATTCAGAACAGGAAGCCGGAAATTGCGGTCGGGATCGTGACCAGAGCGGCCCGCAAGGCGGCCCTTTCCGGTGGTGACGTGGCTCGGACGGCTATTGAAACCTGGAATGCCGGCTTCAAGAAGGAAGCGGCCACGATGCTGCGTATCGCGAAGACCGTGAATGGAAATGAGAGCGCGGATCAGGTCTGGATCGCAACCGCGGCGGTTACGATGCAGAACCTGCCGGCCGCGACCGAGGCCGTGTCGAAATTCGGCGACCGATCGGAATGGGGCATGCCGGAGCGTCTCGCATATGCGGCCTTTCTGATGTTGAAGAAGGATTTCGCGGGCGTCGTGGCCGAGTTGTCCGGCGGAACCGACGATCAGGAGATGGGGTGCGTTGAATTGAGCCTCAGGGCACTGGCCTTGATGATGAACGGCGATCCCGCGGCCGCCGAGTCCGATTTCAGGTCCTGCATGCTTTCACAGGGGGCTGAAGCCAACCTGCTGTCGGGCCTCGCGTGGTCGCTGTTCGATCAGAAGAAGTACGACGAGGCGATCGACTATTTCGCGGCCGCCTTGACGGCGTTCCGTGACAGTCCCGATTCCAATGTCGGAATGGCGCTCGCCCTGTTCAGGAATGGGGATCTCGAGCGTGCCAGGCTTTACTGGGAAAAGGCGATCGAGGCCGAGCCTGTGTTTACGAAGGGGCCGGTGTTTGCCGGGAAGGCGGGATACCTGTTCTCGACCATCCAGCGCAAGGCCTGGGTCGAGATGCGCGTTGCGCTCGGCAAGAAGCCCGTGAAAGGGGGACGGTGATGAACTGTCGTCTTAACAAGGCCGGGATACTGGTCGGCATGTCTGTTATCGTGCTGATTTCGGCGTGTTCCAGGCGGGCGTCTGACCAGCCGCGGGACGCGCGACGGTTCACGACCATCCGTATCGTGACAACCAACGACATCCACGGGGCCCTGGAGCCGACCCTTTCGCCCGAACTCGTGGTCTCGCCCGAAACCGGCGAGACCGGTGTGCTCGGTGGTGTCGACTACCTGGCCGCCATGATCCACAGGATCAGGCAGGAGGCGCCGGAGCGGACTGTCGTGGTCGACGCCGGCGACTGTTCGCAGGGCGATTACGCGGTCAACGCATCGGAAGGACAGTTCTGTTCCCGTTTCTTCAACACCGCCGGCTACACGGTCCGAACCATCGGAAATCATGAATTCGACTATCTGGATGCAGGTGCCGACGATCCGTTGATCGATCCGCGCGGCGCCATGAAACAGGCGGCCGCGCTGGCCGGTCAGCCGATCGTTCTTGCCAACGCGCGCCTGGCGGACGGCTCCCCGCTGACCCCGCAGTTCAAGGAATACGTTGTCACGGACATCGCCGGCGTGAAGGTCGGGTTCACGGGCTTGCTGACTCCGACGACACCGACGGTGTCACGCAGGGCCGGCAGCGAAGGTGTCCTTTTCGAGGAACCGGTCGACGCGCTCAGGCGTGTTCTGCCACGGATGCGTGCCGATGGCGCGGGCGTCGTGGTTGTCCTGACGCACCTGACCGGACTTTGCCCGGGAAGGAGCGATGACTGGGATGGTCTGGACACACCGCCATGTTCCCTCAACGGCGAACTGGCCGCGATCCAGCAGGCGTTCACGACAGCGGACATCGACTTGATCGTGTCGGGACACGACCACGTCCGTCTCGCCGGAGACGGTCCGAACATTCCCGTGGTCGAGAATCAGGGACAGGGAGTGTCGCTGGGGCTTGCCGAGATAGACGTGGACCATTCGACGGGAAGGGCGGCTGGACGTGCCAGGGTTCTGCCGCACGTGCCGGTCTGTCCGGCACATGTCATCGGCTCGAAGGTATGTGACCGTGCCTGGCCGGGGTTTACGGGGGCAGTTGGACCGGACTCGGCGGTGGCTGCCGTGCGCGAGTCGGTCGAGGCTCTGGTGGCCGCCGAGTGTTCGGACGTGGTCGCGACCGCGATCGGGAACATCGTGTATTTTCGTGGCACCGAGCCTCCTCTGGCCAACCTGGCCGCGGATCTGCTGCGTGAGCTTGGAACCGTGACGCTGCCGGATGGAAGCGTCGTTTCGGCGGACGTCGCGTTCATGAACCGCGGTTCTTCCCGGGGCAGCCTGGCGGCCGGTCCCGTGACGGTCTGCGACATCGCCCGCGTCTGGCCCTTCACCGATCCGCCGGTACTGGTTCGCCTGACCGGCGCCGAACTGGTCCGGATGCTGACGTTCCTGATCGACGACGTCGACAAGGCGCCGGTGATCTCCGGGATCACGGTTTCCAGGACCGGTGGCGACCCGATCGCGGTACGCGATGCATCCGGCAATACGATTGACCCGGCGCGCGTCTACCGGGTGGTCACGACGCAGTACCTTAAGGAGGGTGGCGACCGGATGGACGAGTTCTTCCGGGATATTCCCGCCGATCGCTGGGAGCCTCTGCCCTTCAAGAGCTACCGCGATGGATTCGTCAAGTTGCTCCGCGAGCGCAAGCAGGTTGCCCCGCCCGCCGACCTCCGTTATTCCGGTGTCACCCGCGAGTGAGAGTTGATTCAGATGCTTAAATCCATGCCCCGCGTGTTCGACAATCACAATCATTTCAGCCTGTATCTTGTCCTGTCGATGAGTCCGTCGCTGCTTGATGTCGGCGACAGGAAAAAGGCGCTCGAACTGATTTCCAGACTGCCGCCCGATCGCCCGAATCTGGTCACCGGCTGGCGGAGTCAACTGTACGGGCTTACAAAGCAGGATCTGGAGGGCCTGCCTCCTGTGGCGGTGGTGAACTTCTGTCTTCACGGATACGTGATGAACGGCGCCGCGGCGGAGATGGCGAGTGGAGCCGGTTTCGTGCTTGAACCCGCGGATGCGCTGCAGGCGGAACGACTGATGCCGGGTGTCCTGACCTATTTCGGTGGTTCCGCCAGTCCGGACGAGGGACGTCTGCGCGATTTCGTTTCGGCCATGCGGAAGCTGGGCCTGTACGGGATGGAAGACATGCTGTGCGTCAGAGATCTTCCGATACCTGACGATGCGGGATTTTCGCTGTCCACCTGGCATCTGCCCGAAGTCTGGATGAAGGCCGGCAAGCCCGTTAAACCGGGTTTCAAGGGACTCAAACTGTTTGCCGATGGCGCGCTCGGTGCGGCAACCGCCGCAATTTCATCGGGATACACAGGTTCAGGCAGTGCCGTGCTGACCCATTCCGACGATCAGATGAAATCCAGCATCAGGGAATGCTTCGAGATAATGCCGGCCGATGCGGAACTGGCCATCCATGCGATCGGCGATCTGGCAATCGGTCAGGTTCTGGATGCCATCGAATCAGTGGCCGCATCGACCGGAATGCCCGCGGATCTGCCGCGTCGAACCAGGCTTGAACACCTGCAGTTCATCACGCCGGAGCAGGCTCGGCAAGCCCTGGAACTTGGCGTCACGCTTTCGATGCAGCCGAATTTCAGCTCCGACTCCGACATCTATCGGGATCGCATCTCCGGCGTGAAACTGGCCACGAACAATCCGTTCAGAATGTTGATCGATCAGGTCGGATTCCAGCCGGGCCGCGACCTGCTGTTCGGCTCCGACGGCATGCCTCACGGTCTGGTGGGCGCCATTCAGGATGCGTTGTTCCCGCCGCTCGAATGTCAGCTTCTGACCATTGATGAACTGCTGGCAGGGTATCGCGCGGACGGGTCTTTCGGTTCGGTTGATGTTGAGATTGATTACGATCGTCGGGTTGTTTCGTGGCCGACACCGCCTATGGGCGTTGCCGGAATCTAGCTGGAGGGCACATGCCAAGGAATGACGGAAGGAATGACGATGAACTGCGGCCCGTTTCGTTTTCGCTGGGAGTCCAGCGCGGACCGGCAGGGTCGGTGATGATCACCCAGGGCGGCACGGTGGTCCTGTGCGCCGCGACGGTGCAGGACAAGGTGCCGGGCTGGCTGGCGGGCAAGGGAAGCGGATGGGTGACCGCCGAGTACTCCATGCTGCCGGGATCGGTCAACGACCGGGCGCCTCGAAGGCAGGGCGGACGTGATCACGAGATACAGCGGCTGATAGGACGCAGCCTGCGTGCCGGCGTCGACATGAAGCTGCTTGGCGAACGGTTGATAACGATAGACTGCGACGTGATCCAGGCCGACGCCGGAACCAGGGTCGCTTCGATCACCGGCGGCTGGCTGGCGCTCAGGCTCGCGGTGAATCGCCTGATGGAGCAGGGTTTGATTACGGTGGACCCGATTGTTGGACAGATAGCCGCCGTGTCGGTGGCCGTCGTCGACAACAGACCGGTCCTGGATCCTGTTTACGAAGAGGACGTGCGTGCCGAGGTCGACGCGAACTTCGTGATGACCGGCGATGGTCAACTGGTCGAGGTTCAGAGCACGGCCGAGGGAGCGCTGTTCACCCGCGCCACCCTGGACAGGATGCTGGATCTGGCGTCCCGGGGGATATCAACCCTTGTCGCGCTTCAGAATGCGCAGCTTGCGTGAAATCTTTCCGGCGAACATCGCGATGATATCGGCGGCGTCGTTCGAACCCAGCGCGGATTGCAGCACCAGTGAGGCCGACATCAGAACCAGCCCCGCGGCACCCGCGTAAACGATAAGTGTCGCCAGCCCGGCCTGCCGCACCCATTGGGCCGTGAAGGTCTCGATGAAACGCGCCACGGCCACCATGAAGAGAAGAACAGCCACCGCCCGTCCGATATTCTGCAGTGCAAGGCGCATTCCCTCGCGTCCGTGGCGGCGTGCCCACGCGATGCTCATCACGGCAATCTGGGTCAGAACGCCTGCGGCTCCGACGATCGGCACGCAGAGGACTCCGGCCCGTTCGGCCAGCAGGAAGTAGGCTGGAATCGTGAGCAGGAAGACACCCGAGTTGATGATGGTCGGCATCCACATCCGTTCGTGGGCATAGAACGCGCGCACCAGCACGACCTGCATGCTGAGGCCGAGCGTCGCCGGCAGATACCAGCGCAGCAGCGTCGTCACCAGTTCGGTGTCCTCCCTGGTGAACGCGCCGCGTTCGAACAGGATGCGGACGATCGGGAAGGAGAGCACCCACACGGCCACCACAGCCGCGGTCAACAGCACGAACATCCGCGACAGGCTTCGCCAGACGTCGCGGTTGACTTCCTGGAAGCGGCCCTGTTTGACCAGCAGGCTCATTCGCGGGTAACCGGTGACGCCGACCGAGTAGCCGAACACGGACACGACCGTGAACATCACCTTGTAGGCGTAGTTCAGGCTTGAGATGCTGGAGGCGCCGAAGATGCCGCCCAGCGCGCGCATGACCAGTTCCATGCCGAACTGGCTGCCCAGTCCGATCGAGAGAGGCACCATCAGCGCAAGGTAGTGACGCAACATCGGGTCGAACGGCTTGAACACCGGTCGGTATTTTATTCCCTCGCGCCTGGCGCCAATGACCTGCAGCACCAGGAAGCCGACGAAGCCGCCGGCAGGGACGCCCCAGGCGAAGCCCTCCAGCCCGGTGTGCAGGCCGATCAGCCCGCCGACGATGATGGCGACGTTGTAAACCGCGCCCGTCATGGCCGGGATCAGATACTGCTCGCGGCAGTTCTGGAGTGCCATGAAATAGCTGCCGACAAAGATGAAGAACTGGCCGGGCAGGATGATGCGGCTCAGGTATGTGGCGCGGTCCAGGATGTCCGGCGTCAGGCTCGCGGCCGCGGTGAAGAGCGAAAGAAGTTCGCGCATCCAGATCATGGTCGGGATCATCAGGAGCAGAAGAACGGAGCCGAGCACTGTCAGCGTGTTGCTGAGGAAATGCCAGGCGCCATCGTCGTCCTCCCTGGTGCGGAATCCCTGAAAGATCGGGATGAAAATGATGGCCAGAAAACCGGTGCTGACAACGTGGTTGAGGATGTCAGGGATCATGAACGCGAGGTCGTACGCGTTCTTTTCGGCCGTGACCCCTGCCGCGTGCGCCATCAGCATCTCGCGGCCGATTCCGAGGACGCGGCTGAGGAGTCCGCATGCCGCGACTATGATCACGTTGACTGTGGCGCGGCTCATGTTGACCGTCCGGGAGTCTCGAACTTAGAATGTAGCCTATATCAACCGCCAGGCAACGGCAAAGGAGCGACAGGTGGCAGGAATGAAGAAGTGCGCGCTGTTCTCGATGGTGTTCGTGGTGCTGGTATCACCGGGATGGTCGGCCGACGCCAGGGACACTCCCGCGGCGGGGGCGGGGTCGAAGCCCGCACAGTTCACCTGCCCGAAGAAGGGGGAATCCCATTGTCGCGCGGTGCTGCGCCTTTTCGACGCGATGAACGCGCGTGAAACGTACGAAATGGCGATCGCGAAGGCCCTGGACGCGCAGTTGACGGCGCAGCCGGACATCGCGCCTTTCCGGGGCGTAATGGAACGCTTTTTCGCCGAATACGCCAGTTGGGACGCGATCCTTCCCGATGTGGTCATGAGCTACATGGAGGAATTCACCGAGGTCGAGGTTGACGAGATTACGGCCTTCTACAAGACTCCAACCGGCAAGAAGGCCGTCGAACGCCTGCCCGCGCTGTTCGAAAGGGGTTCCCAGATCGGAATGAAGGCGGTCCAGAACAACCAGTCCCACCTGATCCGCATGATTGAAGAGGAAGTGGCCAGGCAGGAAGGAAGCAACCCCTGACGCACCATCCCCTGGTCACTGGTTTATCTTGAAGATGTAACCCGACAGGATGACGGTAAGCAGCGTGCCGATCAAGAGCGCCGGCGCGAACGGGATGGTCCGACTGACCCAGATGGCGCCGCCCTTGCCGCGGTCTATCCACCAGCGGCGCAGCACGTCCACCTGCTGGCGACTGATGCCGTCGGGGTTGATCGGCCCCATCTTGTGGGCCAGCATGTCTCCGTCTTCCTTCAAAGTGTCCAGTGTCTTGCGGGCAAGCACCATTTGTGGACGCAGTTCCCAGATTCGAACCGGGCGGAAATCGAAGACGTTCAGATAAAGCTGGTACACGATCAGGAAGGCGACGATGCCAAGCATCAGTCCCGACATGCGAACGATGTTGAGCACGTTGTGGGACTCGGTCGGGAAGATGGCCGCGTGAGCCGTGAAACCGATGGTGAAGGCGATCATGGCGACCATGACCCACCGCTTACGCATCGCCTTGACCAGAGGCTGGAAGATCAGGAAAAGGATCACATACATCAGCGTGCCGCTGTCGATCCTCGCGAACAGGCCGATGATGTCCTGGGTGAGCATCCGAAGCGCCTTGATGACCAGCATGAAGAATAGAAAACCGAAGAAGGCGCGGACGATGTCCAGTCGGTGGTCTTTTACCCAGTTCACCGCCGTCTTCCATGTCTCGCGATCCGCGTCGGACCGGGTGAACAGGGTTCGCGCGAACCTGACCAGCAGTTCGCCGACGAGGATAGCCAGAAGGGCCACGAACGAGTTGAAGATGAGAACGTATGCCGGGAAGATCGGCCAGTACGACGCTGAGTAACTGGACAGAGGAATGATGGCCACCAGGACTCCGAACAGCTTGGCGTCGCCGGCGGCCCACATCCCGAACCACCAGAGCAGCAATCCGATAATCAGGGCGGTGATGGCATTGATGGCCATCTTCGCCGCGTAAATCCACCAGTGTGGCGTGGGCGCGGGCGGGGCGGCCTTCAGATCGCCCGCCGGATCGGCGGAGTCTTCGCCGGCAAGCGCGCGTTGTGCCTGTTCTGCCTCGCGCCACTCCTCGTCGTTCGTCGGCAGCACGCTGACTGGAGCTTCAGAGTTCCAGGCGCCGGGACCGTCCCGGACCCCTTGAAAGATCGAGGCCGCAGCCGGCTTCGGTGGCGCCTTCCACATGCCAAGTGCCGGGAATTCGTCCATCGCGGTAAGTCCGCCGAACGCGGTCCAGATTCCGGTGAACGTCAGCCACGCGACAGCGAAGAGCAGCCCGCGGGAGAGCACCTTGTTGAAGATCTTGCCCCAGACGAAGTCGGTTCCGGCGCAGATGGCGGCCAGCAGCACCGCGGCGATCCTGGGGATGATCTCGACTGCCATCAGTCCGCCTCCGGCCACGGGGCCGCGCCGCCGTCAAGGCTCCTGGAGAACGATACGCCTGACCGGTTCAGGATCCAGGAATACCGGGTACAACTCGCTGGATTTGTAATGGACATCCATGTCGAAAAGGCCGGCGCAGATAGGGTTGAACGAGCAGACCTGGCAGCAGTCGGTCTTGCCGTGCATGAACAGGGTCTCGCGAACCATGCCTTTCTCGTCCAGGAAACGCACGATGCGCTCCTCTCCCTTGATGATTTTGCGGGTCTCCGTCGATGCCCAGGCGAACTCGGCCATGTAGCACAGGGGAACCTTTTCCGCCCTGAACGAGCGCCCGCTCGAGTGAAGGAACCTCATCGCCCGGTACAGCGGGAGTTCCATCTCCCAGAGTTCATGTATCACGTCGGGATTCTCGGTCGCCCGGTTCATCGAGGGATCAAGATTGTTCCACACGAAGTGGTGCAGGAACGGGAACCGTTCCACCAGGAACATCACGGTTTTGTCGAGGTGTCCCGCGTTGTAATGATTGATCGTCGTGTTCACGTCAGCGGTGATGTCACGGACACGGACGTTCTCCAGTGTGCGCAGGGCGTTCGGGAGGCTGTCCTCCTTGCCGGACAGAAACGCCTGGACGCCGGGATCATACGACTGGATCGAGACGTGCAGGTGCGTGAGCCCGGCCTCGATCAGGCTGTCAAGGTATTCCGGGTCGCAAGTCTTCTGGCCATTCGTGATGATTCTGGACGGCATGCCACGTTCCCGCGCATACCGTATGATTCCGGCCAGTTCTGCGTGCATCGTCGGCTCACCGCCCGTCAGTATTATCCCGTCATAGTGGCGGTTCACGAAGTCGTCGATCAGCGCGCGCGCCTGGTCGAACGTGAGAGTGGCCTCACGTTCCGGGTTCGAACACATGCGGCACTTCTGGTTGCACAGCCGCGTTACCTGGATGTAACCGAGGTTTGCCATCAGTCCTTAACCTTTTCGACCCGGTCCGGATCGAGCGCCTTGAGACCCCAGTGACGCGCCAGGTTGACCTGCAGGCCGGGGCAGTTCCGATTCTCAGGGCATTTTTCGCATCGGAGGCTTTTGACACGGTACAGTCGTTCGATGAAGAACCCCACGAATTTCCTGACGTCAGGCACTCCACGCCGGTCAAGAATGTCCCGGGGCGGGGCAGGCCACCATCCCTGACGCGTGCTGTCGGCAGGTCCGCCATCCGGCGGCACATAGCCGGGGCCTCCCAGGCATCTCGGAAGATCCCGCACCGGCATGCCAAGTTTTGCCACTACCTTCCACACATCCTCGGGCGACGGGGCGACGTGGCGCGCCTCGCCGTAGTGCTCGCGGGTGGCGATCCGCAGATGTCCCTTTGCCAGCGCGCGTAACCGGGCATCGTCCGCTTCGATGACGGCGTGCGCAAGGCCGGCGTCCAGTTCGGCAGTGTCGTCAGGTTCGACATCCCAGTTCGCGGCGTGTGCTGTGGCTTCGTCGATGGTGGCGCGCGCATATCTGACGGCGGCATCGCAAAACGGCTGCAGGAAGCAGGCTGCGCAGCGTTCCGGCTGCATGCATTCGGGAGTCGTGCCATCCGCGAACAGCAGTTTGAACGACTGGCGTTCGCCCAGTACCTCGTCATACAGTTTGTGCGGGTCCTGGAACAGGTGTTCATGTCCTTCGAGATACCGGATTGGCAGCCGGTTCGTCCAGATGAACATGCCCGGAACACGGTCGAGTTCGAGCGCCCTGGCCAGTTCCCGTCCGAGCAATTCCTGATCCGCGTAAAGCGCGTCGCGGTTTTCGTCGAAGCCGCGACCGAACGGGATCAGGTGCAGCAGATCGAATTCCATCACGCCCAGCCGCATGTAGAATTCCATTATTTCACGCAGATAAGGAAGGTTCAGCCTGGTCAGGACGATGTCGACCGACACGACGGTGCCCAGCCGTTTCAGGTTAACCAGTCCGCGTATCGCCTGCTTGAACGCGCCCTTCGCGCCGGTGAGGCGTTCAAACAGTTCCTCGGTGTGCGCGTGGAGTGAAAGCGTGGCCTCGCGAAGTCCGTTCTCGACGGCCTGGGTCGCGAATTTCTCATAGGCGAACATGCGGCCGTTGCTGATGACCTGGATCCAGGAATACCCGATCTCGCGGCCATAGGCGACGAAGTCGAGGAACTCCGGATGTGTCGTGGCCTCGCCGCCGGAAAGGATCAGACGGGTATAGCCTTCGTCACGGCCCTGACGCAGGCGTGCGCGAACCTCCGGTCCCGGGATGGGGCCACCGCCAAGCGCCCCGGAATCGAGGCAGAACTCGCAACGGTTGTTGCAGGATCTGGTAATGCGCACCCACAGCCGCTTTTCGTCTATCGCGGCCTGCCTGACATCCTGATCTCCCACGGCGCCTCAAAAAATGATACTCAGGGCTTGACGCCCCGGAACGTGTCTGGGTGCGCGCCGCTGAAGTCCATGCGGGGAACGAACTCTTCCCAGCCGTACTTCTCGGGGTATTCGCGCCACGGCCCCTCGCACATGCCACAGAAGGCGCACTCCGCGCAGCGCGGACCCTTCGCCTTGCCCTCGGTCAGACGGTGTACCGTGTAATCCTGAATCGTGACGTGCCCTTCCATGATCTTGGTGTGGGGCACGACCCGTTCGCCGATGAATGGTTCATAGCCCTTCATGAAGCAGTACGGGATGGCCTCGGTCATCACGCTGCGCCCGGCCTTGAGGCCGATATCCAGCCCTTTGTGCACGAACGGTTCGAGCAGGCTCATGCGGGGGACGATCGACGTGAACAACTCAGCCGCGGTGCCCAGTGGATGCACGAAGGCAAACTGGAACTGGTCGGCGCCCAGCGATGTGAGAAGCGCCGCCAATTCGGGCAGGTGACGGTAGTTGGCGCGGCAGATGACACTGTTCGTGATGACGAGCGCGCCGAGTTCCTTGAGGTTGGCGATCGCTCGCACTGTTTGCTTGAAAGCCCCCGGCGCGTGCACCAGGTAGTCGTGCAGTTCCGCCGAGTGACCATGAAGCGCGGGCGAGAATTCGGTGGCGCCGGCGCGGATCAGGTCCTCGCACACTTTCTTGTAAGCCAGCATGCGTCCGTTGGTCTGAATCTGGATCGATTTGTACCCAATATCACGGGCGTAGGAAACGATTTCCATCAGGTCCGGCCGGATCGTGACCTCTCCCCCGGTAAAGACTATCGAGTCGGCGTCCCGGACACCCTCGTCAAGCAGTTTCTTGACCTCGGCGGTGTCCTTGTTGCCATAAACAGACCGCTTGTTGCCCTGAACGCAGAACAGGCAACGGTTGTTGCAGTTCCAGCCGGTCTTGATGTCGATGCGTTCGGTGATTGCCTGGTCGGACATCGATTCAGTCCCCTCTGACCTTGACCGGAACGAACTCGTCCCAGCCGAAGCGGTCGGTGTAACAGGTAAAAACTCCACGGCAGATGCCGAAGTAGCCGCATGAAGCGCATTCATCGCGTTTCCCGCGGACCATCTGGTCGTGAACCGTCTTGGTGACCTTGGAGTATTCGTGCGCGTCGCCGTCCAGAACCTTGCGCGAGTAGACCTCGGCATCGGCCTCGGGACGTTTTGAACCGGGATTCCTGCCGTCCTCGAACAGGACCGTGCTGTCCGGTTCGAAGTGGAAATAGCGCTCGACGTAGCCGCGAACAGCGTCCTTGATGCCCTCGGTGGTGCAGTATGGAATGTCCAGGATGAAGACCCGGGCAAGTCCCTCGGGTGGCAGGGCGTCAGTGAACTTCCGGAATTCGTCGGCAACGTCGGTGTAGCGGACGACCAGATTGTCGAAGAACTCGTGGCCGCGTCCCTCGGGCATCATCACGTTGAACACGTGCTGGTCGACACCGAACGGAAGCATCACGTCGTAGAACTCACGGAAAAGTTTATAGTTACGCTTGTTTACCACATACGACGTATGCACTTTCAATCCAGGAAACTCGCGTTTCAGGACGAACAGGTTTGCCAGTCCGACAAGCGCCTGATCAAAAGAGCCCCTGGTCCGGGTCAGGCCGTCGTGAACCGCAGCGTTCGGACCATGAATGGAGACCAGAATGTGATTCAGTCCCGACTCCAGCAGCTTTCGCGCGTAGGCGCGATTCGACAGCCGGCGACCGTTCGTGATCATTCCGACCGTCTTGAATCCCAGGTCGCGCCCCATGGCGATGAACTCTGGCAGCAGCGGGTGCAGCGTTGGCTCGCCCGAGGTGAACATGACCTCGTCCGCGTCGGGGTCTGCCTTCATCATGCGGTGCACGTCATCCGGGGTCTGGGCGATCAGCCGCTGGAATCTGGCCTCGCGGTCCTCTTCCATGCAGAAGATGCAGTTGTTGTTGCACGAGTAGCCGACGCAGACGTGAAGACGGCTGCCGACCCGTGACTCGCCCGGGGTGGGCATCGCTTCGTCATCGCCGGAGAGATCCCGTCGCCGGTCGTTCTGTCCTTGTTCGTCGCGCGTCACAGCCCCTTCCTTCTCCTCACGGCGAATTATTGTAGGTGTTTTGGCGGCGATTACAATCGCGGCGCGGTCGGGCCGCGGGTGGCAGGGACTGGTCGTCAATGGTCCGGAATGGTCATTTTTCTGTAGATTGCCGAGTGTGCAAGACCGTTTCAGGCTTGCATTTTTAGCGGGTCTTTGGTATCGACGGATGCGGAATTCCAGACCGCCGCGACGACGGTATTTCGTCAGGGATGCCGCGGATCGGGTCCGGACGCACGGTTCATGTGGCGTTTGACCTTTCAGGAAGCCTGTGAACGTGCGTTTCCCAGTGTTCCAAGCAGGAGAATCAAAATGATAGTTGGTGTGCCGCGGGAGATCATGCCAGGTGAACGTCGTGTTGCGATGGCCCCATCGTCGGTGAAGTCTTACATCGACTTCGGGTTCGAGGTTCTGGTCGAGACCGGTGCAGGCGCCGGCATCTTCGCAACGGATCAGGACTACGCCGATCAGGGCGCAAAGATCATTAACGACGTCCAGGAACTGTTCAACAGGGCCGATATCATCCTGAAGGTCAAGCAGCCCGAGTTCAACGAGCATACCGGCAAGAACGAGATCGAGATGATGCCGGAGGGTCGTATGCTTGTGACCTTCCTTCACCCGGCCAACCCCGAGAGCCACGCGAACGTCCGCTTGATGCGCGACAGGAAGATCCTGGCGTTCACCATGGACGGCATTCCGCGTATCTCCAGGGCGCAGCGGATGGACGCGTTGACTTCGATGTCCACGTGCACCGGGTACCTGTCGGTCGTTGACGCCGCCCGTCGCCTGCCGCGCTTCGTTCCGATGATGACCACGGCCATCGGCATGGTGAAGCCGGCTCACGCGCTGATCATCGGTTGCGGCGTTGTCGGTCTGCAGGCCGTCGCCACGGCCAAGCGTCTGGGCGCCGTTACTCACGTGTTCGATATCCGCGACGCGGCCAAGACCGAAGGCGGCAGCCTGGGCGCCAAGATCGAGGGCTTCGATATCCCGCAGGACATCGCCCTGGCCCCCGGCGGCTACGCGCTTCCGCTGCCCGAGGAATGGCTGAAGAAGGAAAGGGCCGCACTCGCCCCTGTCATCAAGGACATGGACATCGTCATCCTCAGCTCGCTGGTGTTCGGTCAGAAGGCGCCGGTCCTCGTAACCGAGGAGATGGTGAAGTCGATGAAGCCGGGTTCCGTGATCATCGACGTCGCTATCGATCAGGGTGGAAACTGCGCGGTGACCGTTCCTGGCAAGGAGATCGAGGTCAACGGCGTGCAGGTCTGCGGCATCCAGAACATCCCCGGACGCCTGCCTGTGCACAGCACCTGGCTCTACTCGCAGAACATGTACCACTACATCGCGAACATGTTCAAGAACAGCAAGACCGAGCCGGATTACAGCGACGAAATCGTGATCAGTTCGCTGGTCACGAAGGACGGAAAGCTCGTCCACAAGGGCGCACTGAAGGCAATGGGGGAGGTTTGATTCATGGGAACTGAAGCCACACCCGAGGTGATAAGCGGCGTCGAGATGCTGATCATGGCCGGCGTCTTTGTCGTGGCGAGTCTCGTGGGATATTTCCTGATTTCCCGCGTGCCTTCGCTGATTCACACGCCGTTGATGTCGATGACCAACGCGTTGTCGGCGGTGACCATCCTGGGCGGGATACTGCTGTTTTCCAACGATATCGGGATGATTGAGACAGTGATCGGCTGCATAGCGCTGGTCGCGGCCTCGTTCAACCTGTTCGGCGGGTATCTGGTGTCCCACAGGATGCTCAAGATGTTCAAGACAAAGAAGGCTGCGTCCTGACATTGTCTTCGGCCCCGGCCGCGCCGGGTGCGGAGGTTTTCATGTTCCAGGGAATCGAACTTTCCGACAACGTGGTGTTGATCGTTGAGATTGCGATCATCGGACTGCTGCTGCTCGGTATTTCACGCTTCCGGAATCCGCCGGGAGCGCGTTTCGGCAACCACGCCGCCCTGATTTCGATCCTGGCGGCGATGGCGCTGGTTCTTGTCGATAACGGTACCCGTCATCCGATCCTGCTCGGAGTCGTGATCGTCATCGGTCTGATTCTGGGCTTCATCAGCGCCTATCGGATCGACATGACACAGATGCCGGCGATGATCGCCATCCAGAACGGGATGGGCGGCCTGGCGTCGTTGATGATTTCGTTTTCCGAAATCGGCTTCGCCGACAAGGCGGTCACCGGACTGAACGGTGTCGGCGGCTTCATCGGTATCGTCCTGGGTTCCTTCACGCTTTCCGGCAGCGTCGTCGCGGCACTGAAGCTCAGCAACAGGTTGAAGGGCGCCGGCAAGTCCGGTGCGATCAACCCGCTTCTGGTTGTCACGTCGCTGGTGGCTGTGGCGGGATGCGTGGTCGCCTGGGGAATGACCGGCTCGATCGCGTTGCTCATCCTTGCCGGACTGGTGCTTCTGTCGCTGGTGATGGGTTACCTGTTCGCCATCAGGATCGGCGGAGCCGACATGCCCGTGGTCATTTCGTTTCTGAACTCGGCGTCCGGCCTCGCGGCCGCATTCACCGGCCTGGCTCTCAACAGCCGTCTGCTGGTGGTTTGCGGCGCGACGGTCGGCTCGTCGGGATTCATCCTGACGGCCGCCATGTGCAAGGCGATGAACCGCAGCCTGCTTAACCTTTTCGTGGGCACCGCCCACGCGAAGGCAGCGGCCGGTCATTGCGCGAAGGTCGAGGAGCAGCCGGCCGAGGCCCCGGCCGACGCGTGTGAAGCTGTCGCGGCGCTCGAGCCCGAGGTCGAACTGACAACCGAGCAGAAGATCGCCAAGGTGGCTTGCGCCGCCCGTGACGCCAAATCCGTCGTGTTTATTCCGGGATACGGTATGGCACTGGCGCAGGCGCAGTTCGCGGTCGTCAATCTTGCGACTCAGCTCGAGAAGATGGGCAAGACCGTCGTGTTCGCGATCCATCCGGTCGCCGGCCGCATGCCGGGACACATGAACGTTCTTCTGGCCGAGGCGGACGTGGACTACGAGAAGCTGATCGAGATGGACGAGATCAATCCGAAGTTCTCGTCGACCGATCTGGTCATCGTGGTCGGGGCGTGTGACGTCGTCAACTCTGCGGCAATCCACAAGGAAGGCACTCCGATCTCCGGCATGCCGGTCCTGCTGGCGCACGAGGCGGCGATGGTCGCGGTGTGCAACCTCGACGCGCGTCCCGGATACTCCGGCGTGGACAATCCGCTGTACGCCGATCCGCGGACCGTCATGATTCTGGGTGATGCCAAGGCAACGATGGAGTCGCTTTCGACAGCCGTATCCGGGGTGGCCCAGGGCTGACCCCTACCTTACGCCGAACCGGGTCGCCGAGGTTCGGCACCCGTGCTCAGGCATTCTTCTCGAGATGTCCAGTCTGGCCGGGTCGTTCAGGCGACAGGAGGTGTCGTCATGGAAATCGACCTCGAGAGCAAGCCGGTCAGTCGTCTTGTTCCAACCGACATCGTGTTCCAGACCCCGTTCTGGGCCGCCGTGAAGGGTTGTCTGGGTTGGAATACGCTGGCTTACGACTTCTCCTGCAAAGGTGTCGACGGCGATGTCCTGCTGCTGCAACGCGCGGTGGGCGGGAACTCCAGCGTGGTTTACGTGCCTCAGGGACCCGAGGTTCTGCCGGACGAGGAGGCCAGGGGACTTTTTCTGGAATCCCTGGCGCACCACATCAGGGGAACGTTGGGAACGTCGACGCGCATCGTCAGGTTCGATCTGCCGTGGCGGTCGGTCTTTGAACCGGGCAAGGACGACGACGCGACCGACTTCAGGCCGGGGACGCACGTGCGCGAGATGCGCATGAACTTCGGGACCAGGACCTGGAATCTGAGGGCCGCGCCGTCCGACGTCTTCGCGCCCGTGACGATGGTCCTGGACTTGTCCGGGTCGCCGGATCAGATACTGACCGCGATGAAACCCAAGACCAGGTACAACATCAGGCTGGCCCAGCGCAAGGGCGTGGTGGTGAAGTCGATGCCGCAGGCTTTCCTGCCGGCCTTCCACCGGATGTACGTCGAGACCGCGCGCCGGGATGGATTCCCGGTTCCGACGCTGGATCACCTGACCGCGCTTTTCGCGGCGGCGGATCCGGCGATCGACGACGTGGATGTCGAGATGCTGTGCGCCTTCAAGGGTGACGAGATTCTGGCGGGCGCGATCATCGCGTACAGCGAGAAGTGCGCCATCTATCTACACGGAGCGTCCTACGCGCACATGCGTGACCACATGGCCTCGTATGCTGTGCAGTGGGCGGTGATCAACAGCGCCAAGCGCAGGGGCTGCACGTCCTACGACATGTTCGGCGTTTCGCCCCAGGGTTCGGAGACACACCCGCTGACGGGAGTCAGGCGATTCAAGGCCGGATTTGGCGGACAGGTCGTGCAGCGCGCCGGGACATGGGACTATCCGTTCGACGATGACCTCTACGAGGCTTTCAAACTGGGCGAGATGTTGATGTAGACCGAGCGGCCAACGGGGGTTGCGGCGGCTTTCGGTCGCGCCGGATCGGGGCGGGCCGGGATGAAATCGTCAGCGTCATAGTGTATAGTGACACCCATGAATCAAAGACCATTTGCTGGTCGATGCCTTTCGAAAACAGGGGGCCTGATGAAGAACCTCGTGATCGTTTCCGTCCTGGCCGTGATGGTTGTCTGGTCCGGTTCCGCCTTCGCCCAGATCAAGGTCGAGTCTTCCGGGGGACTGGCCACGTCGGTGACTCCACCCACGACATTGATGCTGGTCGGAAAAGACGGGCGGCAGGTCCCGGTCAGGGTGGTGACCGGCGTTACCGACGCCGTCGTGTATTCAGGATACGGGAGCGCGTATGGCACTGCGGTCAGCTACAGCGATCTGTGCACCACGCCCTGCAAGCTGACCCTGGATCCCGGAGCGCACAAGTTGATGTTCGGCGACCTGAACACGCCGTTGTGGGTCGATGCCGCGGGCCAGTCGGTCGCCTACTCGCTTGAACCCGGAAATCAAGGCATGCAGATCGGTGGCTGGGTCCTGATGTCGCTGGGTATTCCGGCCGCCATTTCAGGCAGCGTCCTGCTGGCCTTCTCGGATGTCCTGGGCAGGGACTTCAGGGACGGCGGAATCGCGACGCTGACCATCGGCGTCAGCGCACTGGTTTCCGGAATCGTCATGTACGTCCTGTCGCGCGGCAAGTCCGAACAGGTTCCCGTCGAGTCGGTCGAGCCATATTTCTGATTCAAGGCGGTCAAGCGCGGTTACGGCGGTTGGCCATGCAGAATCCGGTCATCAGTATCGCGGCCAGGGCAGCGGTGGCCGCGCCGAAATAGAACGGAACGCGGTTGTCCACCTTGTCGTACAGGACGCCCGCGATGATGCTGGCGGGCAGCAGGGTCAGGCCCAGAAGCGCGTTGTAGATTCCGAGTCCGGTTCCACGCTTGTTCTTGTCAAGCATGTCCGACACGAAAGCTTTCTGGATGCCGTCCGTGCAGGCGGAATAGAGGCCGTACGTGGCGAACAGTCCGATGATGACTCCCACGTCGGTCGCGCGGCCGAAACCAAGATACACGACCGCGTATACCAGGTATCCCACAATCAGGATGACCTCGCGTCCAACGCGGTCCGAGAGCGTGCCGATCGGAATCGCCAGAACCACGGACACCACGTTGAAGACCAGGTATACCAGCGGGATGTAGGCAACCTTCACGCCGACCTCGTTCGCCTTGACGATCAACAGCGCGTCGGTCGAGTTGCCCAGCGTGAACACGAAGACGATGCCAAGCAGCAGGTAGTACCGGATCGGAAAGTCCCGGAATCTGAAACGGCGGTAGAGCGACTCCGCCGGTTTCTTCGCCTCGTGGATCAACGCGATTATGGTTACGACGCCGGCGACCGCGGGGATGGCGGCCAGGATGAAGATCAGGCGGTAGGACTCGAGGCTTTCGCCAAACCATGCGATGAGACCGAACGCGGCCAGTGGCCCGATGATGGCGCCGCTGTTGTCCATGGCCTTGTGCAGGCCGAAGCTGCGTCCGACGTTGCCTTCCAGGGCGGAACCGGCGACCAGGCTGTCGCGGGGCGCGGTGCGGATGCCCTTGCCGAAGCGCTCGATGAAGCGCAGGCCCAGCACCTGCAGCGGCGACGTGACCGCCGCGTAGATGGGAGTGACGATGGCCGTGATCGCGTAGCCGATCACCATGAAAGGCTTGTTCCGCCCGATCCGGTCGGAGAAGAAGCCGGACAGCGTCTTTACCAGGGCCGCCGTGCTCTCCGCGATTCCCTCGATGACCGACAGCGTCGTTTTGGACGCGCCGATCGACAGCAGGAACATCGGCATGATCGAGTAGACCAGTTTGGTGGAGGTGTCGGTCAGAAGGCTGACAAGTCCGACCATGAATATGTTGCGGTTGAAACCCAGGATGGTCTGGCCTTTTTCGTCGGATGGCATTTTGGGGCGCCTTTTGTCGGTAAAGCGATTCATGCGCGGATTGTACTCCAAGGCGGGCCCGCAGGGGCTGCCGTTTATTCGTAGGGGCGAATAACATTCGCCCTTCAGGCACGAGGCCGGCGCCATTGGCGCCGCCGAGGTCCTGGGATCACGAGCGTCACCCACCAATCTCCCACCATCTTGAGGCCGGCCCTCCCGGGCCGCACGTTCATGCATCGCCCTGGGCTTTGCATGGTCTTGCGCAAGGAGACGATCAACCCAATAGTTTCACCGGTCGCGGCTCACGGGATGCGTGATTGATGCCGGACCGGAGGTGCTTGAATGAGGATGGACAGTTTCACCACGAAGGCACGCGAGGCGATTGAGGCCGCCGTGCAGGATGCGACGGCCAGGGGGAACCCGCAGGTCGAGCCGGAACACCTGCTTGTCGCGGTCCTGGGACAGAAGGATGGTGTCGTCGCCAGCGTCCTGAAGTTGATGGAAAAGGCTCCGGAAGCCTTGTCGGGCCGTCTTGAGGCGGTGATCGACGGTTTCCCGCGCGCCACGGGCGCCCAGGTCGGCGCCGGTCGCGGCCTGCAGGAACTGCTTGCAGCCGCTGGCACGGAGGCGGCGGGGTTCAAGGACGATTTTATCAGCACGGAACATCTGTTCCTGGCTGCCCTTTCAACGCGCGAAGGCGAGGTCGCCCGGATTCTGAGGGACGCCGGGATTGAACGGTCCAGTTTCCTGCTCGCCCTGAAGGAGGTCCGGGGAAACGTCCGCGTGACAGACGAGGGCGCCGAGGAAAGGTACCAGTCTCTTTCGAAGTACAGCATCGACCTGATCGCCCGGGCCAGACAGGGCAAGCTGGACCCGGTCATAGGTCGTGACGACGAGATACGACGGGTCGTTCAGGTGCTTTCAAGGCGCCGCAAGAACAACCCTGTTCTGGTGGGCGAGGCCGGCGTCGGAAAGACCGCCATCGTCGAGGGACTCGCTCGCAGGATTGTTCAGGGCGACGTTCCCGAAAACCTGAAGAACAAGAAGCTGGTCGCGCTCGACATGGGACTGCTGATTGCGGGCGCGAAGTATCGTGGCGAATTCGAGGACCGGTTGAAGGCGGTGTTGAAGGAGGTCGAGGATTCGGACGGCGAGATCATCCTGTTCATCGACGAGCTTCACACGCTGGTCGGCGCGGGCGCGGCCGAGGGCGCGATGGATGCGTCGAACATGCTCAAGCCGGCACTGGCGCGTGGCACTCTGCACGCGATCGGCGCCACCACGCTGAAGGAATACCGCAAGTACATCGAAAAGGACGCGGCCCTTGAGAGGCGATTCCAGCCGGTGATGGTCAACGCCCCGACGGTCGAGGACACCGTGATGATTCTGCGTGGCCTGCGGGAACGATACGAGGTGCACCACGGCGTGCGTATCAGGGACGCCGCCATCATCGCCGCGGCCACGCTTTCGGACAGGTACATCACCGACCGTTTCCTGCCCGACAAGGCAATCGATCTGGTCGACGAGGCTGCCAGCCGTCTGCGCATGGAGATAGACAGCATGCCGGTCGAGCTGGACCAGCTTGAACGGCAGCTTGCGCAACTGGAGATCGAAAAGCAGGCGCTGGGCCGGGACGAGTGTCCGGCGAACGACGAGAGATGCAGGAAGGTCGAGGCCGGCATGGCCGACATCCGGGAGAGGCTTGCAGGACTGCGGGCGCACTGGCAGCAGGAAAAGGAACTGGTCGGCGAGATCCGCAGGCTGAAGCGTGAACTGGAGGAAGACCGTCAGGTCGAGGAGGCCGCGGAGCGTCGTGGCGACTGGGAGGCCGCTTCCAAGCTGAAGTACGGATCCATCCCGCAGAAGCAGGGCACGATTGCCGAACTTTCGTCGAAGCTGTCTGTCATCCAGGCGGATCAGAAGATGCTGCGCGAGGAGGTCGACGACGAGGATATCGCCCGGGTTGTCTCGGCATGGACCGGGATTCCCGTCTCGAAGATGCTGGAAGGCGAGCAGAAGAAGCTGCTGCATATGGAAGAAAGGCTGCGTGAGCGGGTGGTGCACCAGGACGAGGCGATCGAGGTCATCGCGAACGCCGTCCGCAGAT
>Ga0209201_1000681_pt1 | contig 44504 bp, 40 predicted proteins | sample AD_UKC055_MetaG_FD_184411 | JGI IMG/M metagenome (GOLD analysis project Ga0209201, IMG submission 184411) | Active sludge microbial communities of municipal wastewater-treating anaerobic digesters from USA - AD_UKC055_MetaG (SPAdes) (version 2) | ecosystem: Engineered > Bioreactor > Anaerobic >... | reverse complement strand
CGTAGCTCATCAGGCTGTAGGCCTGTACTTTTTGCGTGCCACCGTTGTCGGCGCCGGAGCCCAATTCGTAGTCCGGCCGGCCGTTTGAAGCATAGGCATTTGAGTTCCCAAGACCGAGTGTTGTGGCTAAGGTCTTTTCAATAAAGGGATCGCTGGGGAGAGAGGCAATGTAGGAGATTGGACTGGTGAGGCGAAACAGCCCGCGCTGAGCCCCGGTATACTCATCCAGGTCGTGATCGCCCGGATAGGAATTGTTGTCAAGCAAATACATCTCCAGCGCCTTGGAGAGGGCGTTCATATCCGAGTCCACCTTGGCAACTTTTGCACGGACCCGGGCGTTGAGGAAATTCGGCACGGCGATCGCCGCGAGAATCCCGATAATAGCCACCACAATCAGCAGTTCAATCAGTGTGAAAGCGCGACGCATTGGACATCCTCCATGGGATATAATACACTCCTGGCTACACAAAATAGCCTCATTTTCAACCAAACGATATTATTTTTTAAACGGTGGAAGTCAAAGGGAAGGGCGATATGAATCAAAGAAAAGAAGAAACGTCCCCAACGGGGGTTGAACCCGTGTTGCAGGCTTGAAAGGCCTGTGTCCTAACCACTAGACGATGGGGACAACAATCTATCGTGTCCGTCGATGAGTGGGGCGGGGGTCGAACCCGCGGCCCTGGGATTAAAAGTCCCATGCTCTGCCAGCTGAGCTACCCACCCTCGATTGGTCAATTCCCCCGAACAGGAAACAGGAAGCATCCCGACAGCAGATCTGTTTTCGGGACTTTCCCGGACTTGCTCGACCAGGTAACCTCCGACAGGCAAACAATTTATTATTATATCTTCCCGCTCGACAGATACAAGACAAGGTGACAAGGTCGGTCACAGCTGGGTCACAGCATCCCCTCACCTCAACCCTTTCTCGAACGGAAGGGGAGACGGTCGACTTTCTTCAAGACAGCGTACAGACACGGCTTACAGGGATTCTCCACCTTTGGGAGAGCCACGCGTGGAGCGCAGAAGCGCTATCGCGTTTTGGATGGACCGGGACAACTCCCACACCGAGCGCACGCCCAATGTTTTACGCACCAGGTATCGCGGTCGCAGGTGAAACTCGCGGATCGCCCGGTTCCGCAACTCCCACACCCGCTGAGAGGAAAGCGATCCGATCTCCATGGATGGAAACGCAGTGGAATTATCCAGCGTATCCACCTCGGCATCTGTCCAGCCTTTCTCAATGGCCTGTGCGCGCAAGGGAGTTCCTACTTTGGGTGTAGCGATGTTGAACGAGGCAAAATCCGGCTCCAGTTCCTTGGCAAATTCAATGGTCCGCTGTGCGCTTTCTTCTGTTTCTCCCGGCAGACCGATAATGAAGTGCGCCAATGTCCGTATCCCCAACCGTCGGCAGAGAGCGAAAATCTGCTTCACTCGTTGGGGACTGATCTGCTTGTCGATCGTCCGGAGGATGGATTCATCCGCCGATTCCACACCGAGCTGAATGGTATGGCATCCAGTCCGCGCCATCCGCTCCAGCAATTCCTCGTTGACCACATCCACCCGCGACAGCGCCACCCAGGAGAATCCGAGATTCTCCTTCGCTAACAGGTGCAGGAATTCCTGGGTGTGTTTTCGATTCACCCCGAAGGTGACATCTTTCACCCATAGTTCCCTGTATCCCAAGTCGCGGGCGTAGCGAAGTTCCCGCATCACATTGTCCGGATCGCGTGTTTTGTAAGGCAGTGTTCCGCTTACACAGAAACTGCAATGGAATGGACATCCGAAATCGGTCAATGTAGACCAGAAATGACGGTATTTCCCGTGCGGGATGCGATATCGGTTCATCGGGAACAGATCGACACGGGGGAGCGGCAGTGTGAAGCGGCTTTCCCGTGGGCGTGGACCCTGATGGATTTCATTGCCCGTGCGATACTGCAAATGAGGCAATTCAACATCATAGTGCGGGCCGCGCCGGTTTGGGTCCCAAAGGGCCAGGTAGGTCGCAACGGTATCCACGGTGAAATCCTGCAACACTGCTGTGAGCCAGGGTGTTCGCTCCAGGTATTCTGCCCCCTTGGAGAGCATCAGGTCCCCCGTGGCAACAACGGGCATAGATGGAGGAACATTCAGGCTGTCCATAAAAGCGAAATCGTTCCGCCAACTGGCCGCGCCGGTCAGGAGGAAAATGGCTTCCGGCTTGATGTCCTCAACCCGTCGCCGCGCTGCATCGAACGACAGCCCCAATACATTGGCATCTAATGCAAAGACCTCATGCCGGTTCGAGAGGAATCCGCTTTGAACCAGCAGGTCATAGGGATGCCAGAAGTAGTTCGCCTTCGCCGAATGGCTGCAATAGTAATCCCGCAGGTACGGCTGATCGGCAGGCGGATTTAATAGTAAGACGCGCATGGTTTGTATTCCGCTGACAGCCAGGCAGAGACGCCTGGCCTACTGTACCAGGCAGGGACGCCTGGCCTACTGCCAGGCAGAGACGCCTGGCCTACTACCAGGCAGAGACGCCTGGCCTACTACCAGGCAGAGACGCCTGGCCTACTGAAATCAATTGCCAGGCAGGGACGCCTGGCCTACTGCCAGGCAGAGACGCCTGGCCTACTGCCAGGCAGGGACGCCTGGCCTACTGCCAGGCAGGGACGCCTGGCCTACTACTGAAATCAATTGCCAGGCAGAGACGCCTGGCCTGCTACCAGGCAGAGACGCCTGGCCTACTGTACCAGGCAGGGACGCCTGGCCTACTGCCAGGCAGGGACGCCTGGCCTACTGCCAGGCAGGGACGCCTGGCCTGCTACCAGGCAGAGACGCCTGGCCTACTGCCAGGCAGGGACGCCTGGCCTACTGCCAGGCAGGGACGCCTGGCCTACTGCCAGGCAGGGACGCCTGGCCTACTACCAGGCAGAGACGCCTGGCCTACTGGTGGGACAGGCCTCCGTGCTTGTCATTTCATCCTTCCTCATTCATCCTTCACCCTTTTAAAAAGTCTACCAATTGTCGGCTTCCATAAACCAGGTAATTCCAGAAGACCCTTGGAGATTTTGTATTCCACAATGTCCGGAAAATGAATCGCGGGCGCAGATAGAACGACCGCAGAAACTCTTTCCGAAGTCCGGCCAGTTGCTGCTTGTCGAGATAAAGCGTCGGGATGGAGGGATGATTGTATCCTTCATGTGGAATTTCTCCGTCCGATAGAAGTCCTTCCTGCACAGCGATAGAATAGAACTCCGTCCCATGAAACGGGTACGCGAAAAAAACCTCCAGAAAATCGGGGTCGAGACGTTTGGCGAATGCCACGGATTCCTCATAAGTCGCCCGTGTCTCCCAAGGCAGCCCGATCACAAAATAAACACTGGACTTGATTCCGGCCTGCCGACACAGGCGAAGTGTCCTCTCGGCTGTCTCCAGGTCGGTTGCTTTTCGCATTTTTTTAAGAAGCTCGCGGCTCCCGCTCTCCACACCGAATGCGATCAGCCAGCACCCCGCTTGTTTCATTGCAGCCAGCATTTGGGTATCAATGGTGTCTACCCGGCTGTTGCAGGACCAGGAAATGCTTAATCCTGAATCTTGAATTGTCTTACATAAGTCTAGTACCCACTGGCGGTTAGAAGTAAATAAATCGGAGCGAAAGAGGAAATCCCGGATGCCGTGGCACTGGACACATTCTCTCACCTCCGCCAGCACATTTTGAGGCGACCGGACCCTCGCTTTTTTGCCGGATACCTCTCCTGCCAGGCAGAAGATACACGGGTACGGACAACCCCGGCTGGTGACTATGGTGGTCTGGACTGCCCCGGTATCGGGACGGTAATACAGAGTGTTATTGATTAGATGGCGAGCCGGAAACGGAATGCGATCCAAGTCGTCCACAAACGGACGATCTGCATTTCGCACAGGCTCTCCCTGTTTGCGATAGGAGATACCGGCGATTTCCGGCAAGGGATGTTCTTGTGCCAGCTCGACAATAGTTTCCTCGTATTCGCCGCGCATGATAATGTCCAGCGCGGGGTAGCTTCTTAGGGCATCCAGGTCCAGGCGATGGAAATGCGGACCTTTGGTGATGGTGCAGATTGACGGGTCGATCTCTTTTGCAACGATGGCGGCTTTCAGATCCTCTTCCAGGGTCGGCGTGGTAACCGAAAGGATGAGCGCATTTGGATGGAACTCTTGCAACTCCTGCCGAAGCGCATCCCAGGATTCCCCCAGCGCCGGGTAGTCCCGAATTCGGCATTCCACACCGGCGCTTTCCAGCGAACCGGCCAGATATAAAAGATCCATGGGAGGGCGTAGAGCAATGGTGTGCATCTCCTCGAGGGGAGTCTGGCACCGTTCCTCACGGATATATTTGCCGGTCGCCGGCACAATCAGAAGCGCTTTGTTCCACACTCTTGCATTTCCTCAGTCAACAATTCGGTATCCCTCAAAGCGCGAGAGGCCATCGTACCATTCCGTGCTGCCGTTCGGCGAACGGACAATCTGTTCTCCCGCAATCAGTCCCATTTGAATGGCCTGATCCATATTGTTGTGCCGGAAAAGCCCCTGTCTTCCCGCTGTGATCAAGTTCGGGATGGTTTTCAGCGCGGAAATGATCGAATTGAAATGACTCCGATATCCAACCCGGTAAACCGGATATCCCTCGCGAAGCCGCACCACCAATCCCGCTGTGGCGCTACAGTCCGCCAAGCCGATTCGGCGCAGATATTCATCCGCAATGGAACGAAGCTCGGATTCCCCTGCTTGATAGATCGTATCCCCCGGCTCGCACGGAAACTCCAGGCAGATCACGGTCTTGCCGGAAGGTACATTGTCCGGGTGGAAGTTTTTCGGAACACTCAGGCGCGTGAACGGGATCTCCGGTTCGGGGAAATAGAGCCAGGTATCCCGAATCGCAAGGTCCTTTTCATAGAGGAGAAACAACAGTACCAGCCCTCGAAATGTTAACGCCTTTGCGGAGAGACAGACTGACGATTCGGGGTCGAAAACCGACCTTGTCAGATCCGGTAGAGGAATTGTGGAGAGGACGGTATCTGTTTTCCATGATTCGCCCTGCCGGTTCCTCACACCAGTACATTTGCCGTTCTCAACGACGGGGAAAACTTCACCCGTATTGAGGATCAGTTCGCTCTCCTTGAGACACGCTGCCAGATTCCGGGAAATCTGACCGATACCACCTGTGGGATACAGGAAAGTCGAAACGAAACTGCTTCCTTTGCCCCGTACTGCATCCAGCAGAGACTGCCAGATTGTATCCCCGCGAAGGCGGACAATGGCGGTTTCCGCCTCCAGGTCTGATGGATCGCAGCCCCAGACTTTCCGCGCGTACGGTCCGAATAATAGTTCATACAGTCTGTCACCGAATCTATTGCAAATATAGTCGTTATAGGTAATTACAGAAGATTGTTTTCCAGAGACCAGATGGCGGATCGAAGACCAGGCAATTCCGAAGGATGAGCCGACCCCCAGAACATTCACGACCTCCAGGGGACTGACTGGATACCGAATGAGTTTATTGCGCAGCCGCATCCGGCTTCGTCGTCGAACAGGCACAAAGCAATTCGAACACAATTTGCGGACAAACGGCTCAATACCGGCGATTTCCGTGTAGAAACGGTGGGGACCCAGATCGAGCCGACAGCCTTCCCACTCGAGGGTTTTCGCCATGCCGCCGATCATTTCATCCCGCTCAAAAACGAGCAGACGGGAATCCGGCGACTCCTGGCGAATCCGGTACGCCGCTCCCAGGCCGGTCACCCCGGCCCCGATGATTGCGATGGTTTGTGCCATAATAAAAGAGAATATCAGCATTACCCGTATGTTGACAGGTAAAACATCACGGGGGCGGGTCAAAAGACGGGTCCGGTTCGCCCACATCTCATGCGAACTTGTCCGATCCGCAAACAAATACAACTGCTGTGTGTTCGATCCGTTCCGTATCCCGCAAATCCCGAAAACACTCGCTGAACTGCCGGAGAATCCCACACCGCTGCTCCACCTCCCGCAACAGCAGCCCGCCTGCGTCCGACCTGATCGTTCCCCCATCAAAGGAAGCCACCACTTCCCGCTTCTGCAACGGTTGAAAATCGAATAACATTCCTGTACACGCTGTTTTCATAAGGACAACTTCCCGGCATACGATAAGTTCTTATCGCCACACTATTTATGCTATAAAAGGTGACCTTTTAAAATGGCTACCGTGAGACATGCGCGCCAGTCCACCGGCGCACGCTGTACCGAGAGGCAACCCATCGCGCCCTGCGGGATGATCACCGGGGCTGGAAGCGGAAACGGAGCCGGTTCGAGAAAGAAAACGAGCGGTTGCGCAACCAGGCGGCCCGCCCGCAACAACGCCTGCACCCGCCATCTGACTAATTTCCAAACGGAACTGTCTCATTGGACCTGGGCCATTCCGCCCCCGTTCCGACTAAGAAAGCGATAGTCCCTCAATGTACATCTTGAAACATAACTTTTAACACCTCCCTGCCGATTGCCTCCGCAAGGATTTGATTGAATTCCGCCGTATAGTGGCAGTCGTCAATGTACAGATTTCTCCTCATATTCTCCTGAATATCCGCTAACCATAATACATTCTGCTGCTTCCGTAATTCACTGTTTTCCAGTATGTCCCTGTAAACAATAAAAGGTCCTTCATAAAAACGTGAAAAATAATCCCCCGGCACGGAAGACAGAAAGTGGTATTGAATATCATACTTATAGACAGGAATCGGCTGAATAATGTGCAGAGTGAATACACGATATCTCAGCGCAATATGGTCGATCATTTCCTGATTTACAGACAATCGCTCGTAACGTTGCCGTCGTTTACTATCAGAATCCACAACTTGAACTTGGATCTTTTCAAGGGGCGAAGAAAGCCCCAATCCGTATTTCAACGAATCCGCTAATCTTTTCATGGGAAGATAATTCAACGCAAGAATCATGTTTTCACATCGTCCCTTGATACGGAGCGTGTTGTTTAGTATGTAGGCCCTGTTGGTACTCGCGTCGTATTCGTCATAACGTTTAATATAGCCTATGTCCATCCCATCCTGATTGTGAACAAATGAATCATTCAATCCGTGAAAGAATAGTGCAATAGTCGGTATATTACCTTTTAATAGAAGGTCTTCAAACAACAACCTTTCCTGCGTGCTGGTGTATGCAGGACGTCCGAAATTATAGATGTTAATTGTTTGATGGATAGAACTTCTCATAAACTCCTGCAGATACGATGCTATTGTCTTATCGAAAGGAGCTCCATACCCAAATCCGGTCGATCCGCCGAAAAAGAAAATGTTTATATCCTTTGGATTAACAGGCCACGCGGATTGATTTTTTATCTCACGGTAGCCGTTTGGATTTATTTTAATATATTTGGATTGGGATGGATCAACTATGTTCCCTTCCCTGTCATACTGAACCGGTCTGTATCCCACAAAAGGCGCAAAGATCTGCATTGTACGATGGTGTTCTTCGTTAAACTCTTTCAACTCCGCCTCCGACAAATATGGGAAGGCCTGGCGTAAGTGGTCCGGATTTACCTGGGGATACGCGGGGGTATTTCTCTGGCGGTAAATGTCTATCGAAAAATACAGAAAAAACAAAGCCACATTCAGCACAACAAGCAACACGATAAAATTGGAAACAATGATACAAAATACAATATATGGATTGTAATGCTTCTTGTTACTTTCGCTTTCCATACTCGCTGCCTCGGACACGGATTGTTCAAAAAACCTTTCGCATAAAAATGTGGACCGTAAAATCGAGGCTACGATCACACAAATTCCCTGTTCAAATGCCGGTATGACGCAATATTCATAAAGTTAATATAGGCTGTAACTAATCCGGGGTCAAGGTAGGCCGCAGAAAAAACGGGGAGAATGCCCTCTTTGGGAATGTATCCCCAAAAACCTCCCGTTCCCGTAGCGCTCTTTTCACCCCCCGCGCTGCTGTGGGAGCTGGAATTATGCGATTGTAATGGGAACGTGCCTGCGGAGCAGGGCCGGTTCATCGGGTGATCGGCGATCCGGCGCAAGACATGCCGGAGGTAGCCGAACAGCTCCATCCCGCGCCGTTCACAGGCGTGAATCAGTACCACCGGCGCCGATAACGCACCATCCCTCGTTTTGTTACGTGTCAATCGATTTCTTACCATGGCTCACCCGCATGGCTAGTCTACTCCCAATTTCTCCCTGCACAACCACGTGGTTCACCGGACGGCTACAGAGTATTAGAGGTGATCCGGCAGCCCCCCCCCGGCCAGGTGATCCATGGACCCTCCCCAAAACCAAGTGGCCGGCGAACCCTCACCCCGGCCAGGCGAACCGTGGAGCCTCACCCGACCCTCTCCCGCCGGGAGAGGGAGAAGAGGCGATTTCCGGGAGAAAGGGGAGAAGGAAGATCAACGGGTAGCATGAACGCTCCCCTCTGCAGTCGTTTCATCCACCAGGTCACCGCCGGCCCTGCGGAGGGCGACAAGGACATGGTGTGCGTCATATCGAAACGGCGGCAAGCGCAGACCGAACCCGGCGCCCGCAATGATGCACACCACACCGCCGATGATTAATGTGATCGGCGCACCCAAGTGATGAGCCAGCGTCCCTGCCAACAGCGCACCGAACGGGGCCATCCCCGTAAACATCATCGCATGGACTGCCATCACACGTCCACGCAACAGGCCCGGTGTCATTGTTTGAATCAGCGTATTGGAGGAAGCGGTCTCGACAATCATACAGAACCCGACCGGAATTAAGAGCGCTACCGAAAGCCAGAAGGAACGCGAAAGGGAAAACAGGATCAGGCTGGCGCCGAATCCCATGGCGGCATAAGTTACCACATGTCCCAAGTCATTTGCGTCGGGATGCATCGCCAGCCGTATCGCACCTATCACCGCACCGACACCCGATGCGCCCATCAGCAGCCCAAGCCCGCGTGCGCCGCCATGCAAAATCTGGTCCGCAAAAATCGGCATCAGCACGGCATACGGCATCCCCATCAGGCTGACACATCCCAGTAAAATCAGTAAGGCGCGAACCGGCCTGGTACGCCCGACATAGCCGAATCCATCCACCATGCCGGACAACGCCGAGCCGGCCATCTGCACATGTTTCTGCGTCTGGACTTCCATCATCAGCAGACCCGTAATCACGCCGATGTAGCTGACAGCATTCGCGAAAAAACACCATCCCTCACCGAGGCTCGCCACCAATACGCCTGCGATGGCAGGGCCGATAATTCGCGCACTGTTGAACACGGAGGAATTGAGCGCGACGGCATTGATGAGATCCTCTCGCCCCACCATGTCCACCACAAATGCCTGTCGTGCCGGGATGTCGAAAGCATTCACAGTCCCCAGCAGGGCAGCCAGGACATACACATGCCATATCTGCACACGTCCGGAGAGTGTCAGACCGGCCAGAATAAAGGCCAGGATCATGGAAATGGTCTGAGTCGCCACAATGATACGGTGGCGGGAGTACCGGTCTGCGACAGCGCCCCCAATTGTGGCGAAGAGGAAAATCGGAATTTGTGAGGTGAATCCGACCAATCCCAGCGCCATCGATGAGCCGGTCAGTCGATAGACAAGCCAAGACTGCGCCACAGTCTGCATCCATGTGCCGGTAAGCGAAATGACCTGGCCGCTGAAGAAAAGCCGATAGTTCCTGTGCCGGAACGCGCGCAAAAGCAACGTCAGGCGGGAGCGAAGTCCTGCCGGCCTGTCATCACATTTTGCAGTCTCTATTCTTTCGGGTGTCTTTTCTATTAAATTCGGTTTTTCATCCGAGGTTGCCGTCTTGAAACGTTGATTCATAGATTCCCCTGTTTACTCATCTCGATCCGTAACTCAAGAATTATACCCACCAATTATACAATTCCGGCAGGACATCACAAACCGATCATGGCTTTTGTCGAATCCCTTGCCTCTCAGTTCTGTCTCCGAGGATGGAGAGGGGAAGGAACGACAAAACATCCTGGATCAAAAGATTCTGAGTTTTTTCGGGAGATATCGAAAGAGGCGGATCAGTCCGTAGATTCGACCTTCTGTCCGTATCCCCGCCCATCTTTCCGAAGAGGGGGTTGCTTTAAATCACAGGTTTTGCGGTAAACGGCGAAACCTTGTTCTGTCCGCTTCAGCGCGATTTCCTGATAGACGGTAATTCGGAAACTTCCTTCGGAATGTAAAGAAGCCGATAAACGGATCGGCCGATTTTCTTTTCGAAAACGACCGTCAGACTCCCCTCGGCTCCCTGCGGGAGATCGTCGGCGAGCACCAGCACATATCGGTCCCGCAACCGTCCCGTGGCAATTTCATTTCGAAAGGTTTTCGGATTCTCGAAAAGATCGAACGGATGTTTCACGAAGAATTGTATATACGAGTGATACCAATTTACGGCGATTAACCGTTCATCCGGCCTGAGATGATCTGCGATTTCCTGTCCAAAGGCCGCGATCGGATAGAGGTCTGCCTGTCTGCTCTGGTACACCTCGGCCCAATACATTTTTGCTCCGAAAACACCGAGAAGAAGCGCCGCAAACAGAAGTTCTTTTTTCCGAATGCGCTGTCCCCAAGCAGCCGCCAGGCGTGCGATCAACAGAATCGCTCCGGCTCCGACTCCCCAGAACCACGCTTGCGGCCTTATGAAGAAAACCGCCACGGCGGCAAGGAACGGGAGGAACCATGTCCCCCAACCGACGAGGTTTCCGAGCAGTGCCCGGTATTTCTTCAACCATTCGGGATCTTGATGCGCCAGCCAGCCCCATGCCAGCAGGAGCGCCCATGCCGGGTAAGTCGATATGAGATAGCGGTTTTCTTTTCCCGAAGAGAAACTGAAAAGAATAAGGGTTCCGACCGACCACGCCATCAGTAAGAACCACTGGGCGCGCTTGTCCGTGTTTGGAAGGTGATTGGGATTTCGAATGGCCCAGAGGCCGGGGATAAGAAAACTCCAGGGGAGAAGACCACCCAGAAGAGCCGGGGGATAAAACCAAAACGGTTCGACATTCGTTTTTGTCGCAGACTGAACCCGCCGTACAACTTGTCCCTCGACGATCTTAAGCAGCTCGCCGAATCCCACGCGACAGGAGAGTAAAACAACCCAGGGCAGAACAACCAGAGTCGCGATTCCCGCCATGCACAAAGTTACGAGGAATATGGAAACGCGGGATTGCCCCCCGACGACCAGCATTACGGCCGCCGTTACGGCAAACATAACGGGAGCCACCGGCCCTTTCACCAGGATGGCCGCTCCCAGAGACACACCGCCGAGCAATACCGCACCGACTTTCCGGCGACCTTTTTCCCTGATGGCATACCAGAATCCGATCAATGAACCTGTCGTGGTCAGCATCAGCAATGCCTCGACCTCCGCCCGGGTTCCCTTTTCAAAGACCAAGCCTGACGACGCTGCAATAACGGCGGCCAGGAACCCGGTCCGGGCGTCCAATTCTCTGCGTCCCCACCAGGCCACCAGGCAGACCAGCGCCAGCACAGACAAAACTGACGGAAGTCTCCCTGTCCAAACCGTCACGTCTCCGCAGGGATAAGAAAACAGACAGATCACCCAACTTGTGAGTGGCGGTTTGTACAAATACGGTCCGCCGTTCAAAGTCGGAACAACCCAGTCGCCGTTTTGCAGCATTTCGCGTGCTACCAACATGCGATTCCCCTCGATCTCGGATCGAAGCGGCTCTGCATTCAGCCAGGGAAGATAGAGCAGACCGGCCAGAATCAGTAAACGGAGATAAGGATGCGTACTCGCGGTGTATTCCAACCAGGAGAGGTGAGGATCCATCTGTTCGTTCGTTGAATGTCCCGCGAAATTGAGGGATTGGGAGTTCGTTCTACAATCCGTAGTCATTTATTTCCCGGGGATGTTGCCCTTGACTATCCCATTACGGACTGTCAGACGGCAAAGCAGGTCGGATCAAGGCCCCACGGCCACCGTATTCCTCAACACGCCCACCCCCTCGACTTCCACCTCGACGATATCGCCGGGGCGGATTTGGGGTGTCGTTCCGGGTGTGCCGGTGAAAATGAGGTCTCCCGGTTCCAGGGTGACATGATAGCTGAGCCAGCTGACAATTGTAGAGACATCGTGGATCAGTTCATTCGTGCGTTGTTCCTGTTTTACCTCGCCGTTGACTCGGCCTCGCACCAGCAGGTTGTCATAGTCCAGTCCCGAGACGATAAACGGACCGCACGGCCCGAATGTGTCCGTACCCTTGGCCCGCCACCACTGCCGGTCGTTTTTCTGCCAATCCCGTGCGCTGACATCATTGCCGCAGGTCACTCCCAGAACATGCTGCAACGCCTCCTCCGGCGCGACATTCTTCGCCCGCTTTCCGATCACCAGCACCATTTCCGCCTCTGCATCTACACGCCCTGCACCGGGCGGAATGCGGATTGTTCCCTCGTGCGGGATCAGAACCGTCGGAACCTTGAAGAATGCCTCCGGGTGTTCGGGTTTGGGGATCGTTCCCAAGTGGCTTTCGAAATTCCCCGCAAGGGCGAGGATCTTCTGCGGAACGCACGGCGCCAGCAGCGCGACCTCCGCCAGAGAGCAGGTCTTCCCTGTTTTCTTCCATTCACCGAACGGGTCGCCGGAAATGCAGTGAATTGTGTCGTTCTCAACAATTCCGTAAGAAATCTCGTCACCCATCTGGAACCGGGCAAACTTGACAATGGGCTTTTCTTCGCACCATCCATCCGGGCAGAAAAGAACTCCGATAGAAAACATGGATAGAGAGAGGTACAATAATAAGTGTTCGGCAAGTGTTCTCATCGCAGGTGTCTCCTATTCGGGAAAAAGCAGGTGCAAAAGATGATAGGTCAAACGAGTCATGCGCACAAGGAACAAAACAAGGAGTCCTGAAGATGAGGAAAGGCAAATCCGGATTTACGCTGATTGAATTGCTGATCGTAGTGGCGATCATCGGTATCCTGGCGGCAATTGCAATCCCGAATTTTATGAATGCCCAGATCCGATCGAAAATCGCCTATTCAGAGAGTTCCCTGCGGTCCATTGATATGGCGTTCAAGACTTATATTCTCGATTCCGGACTCTCCCCCGGCAACAGCAGAACGGCCATCGGGCATCATGCGAACGGGTGTTACCAGCAAATCCCGTTTACTACGCCGGTCGCTTACCTTCCCCATGCGCTTCGGGACCGATTTCAGGAGGGACGACAGCCGGAAGAGGTTTCGCATGGGCAGTATTGTTTCCATTTCGATCCCATTCTCTCGGAGTTTCAGGCCAGGGTGTTCATGGCCGGGATGCCGAACAATCCGGGGCTTTTTGCGCAGGCGGTCAGCAGTATCGGAGTTTTCTCCGGCCACGGGCCGACGCTGCGCTATGAAACCGGAATGCCGTTTTATGCGGCCAGTAATGGGCTGATCAGCCATGGGGCTATCGCGCGATTTATTGCCCCGCCGTATTAGGTTTTCGTTACCCCCAGCCCCCCTCTGCAAGAATGACGCCCCGGCAAAAAGTCGGCGGGGGAGGGTGAGAAGGAATTATAGAGGGAATGGAGAAAAAGGAGGGGGAAGAGGGTGATTTTTGGAGGGGTGTATGTTATATTAAGTGTAATATAATCAGCAAGTTGAGGGATGAATCGTGCAACGGATTCGAGATCGAGCGACGTCGTATTTGTTTGATGAATGGCAGTTTCTGGGAGAGAAGCGGAAGAAGATGTTGGCGAAGGGGTGGCCGGGAATAGTTCGGGGAGAGTTGCTGGAGTGGCTGCCGATCGAACAGGGCCGGTTGTGTTTTGATGCGAAGCAGGGCCGTCCGACGAAAGAGTTGTACACGATGGTGGGGGTGGTGGCGCTGCAACAGATGCTGGACCTGACGGATCGGGAGGTGGTGTCGGCGTTGGCGTTTGATGCGCGGTGGCATTATGCGTTGGACATTCGGTGGGAGAGCAATGCGGACAAGTATGTGTGTGAGCGGACGGTACAGGGGTATCGGAAGAGGATGGTGGAGTTGGGGTTGGACCGGGTGATATTTGAGCGATTGACGGATCGGTTGTTGGCAGTGTTTGAGGTGGAGACGGGGGGAGCAGCGTTTGGACAGTACGTTGATCCGGTCGAACATGCGTCATTTGCATCGGGGGGAGATTTTTGTGAGAGTGATGCGGCGATTTTTGAAGACGCTGCGTCGGAGTCATAAGGAGGAATTCGAGAAGGTAGGGAAGGAGTTGGTGGAGCGGTGTGTGAAAGAGGAGAAGGGGGGCTGTTTTTCGTGCGTGAAGCTGAGTGAGGTACAGCAGACGGTGGAGAGGATGGGGGTATGGAAGTGATGAGAATGGACAGGAGGGATTCTCACAATGGATGTTCATATCGGCACATCGGGCTATTCATACAAGGACTGGAAGGGAGTTTTTTATCCTCCGACACTTCCCGACCGGAAAATGCTTTCGTACTATTGCCAGTTTTTTGATACGCTGGAACTGAATGTGACGTATTACCGTATCCCCACACTGCGCACGATGACGGGAATCGCGGAGACGACTCCCGATGATTTCCATGTCTGGGTGAAGGCACACCAGGACATGACTCACCATCGCGGGAAGAATCCCGATATTTTCCCGCAATTTCTGGAGTGTATTCGTCCGCTTCAGGATCAGGGCAAATTTCAGGGTGTGCTGCTTCAGTTTCCGTTTTCGTTCAAGGGGAATCGGGAGAACTCGCTGTATTTGAAAGAGTTGCGGGAGCGGCTGGGAGATCTGAACCTGGCTGTAGAGTTCCGGCATGACAGTTGGGTCACGCCGGAGGTGCTGGATTTCCTTCGCGGATTGAACATGACCTATTGCATTCCCGATGAACCGGACCTTCCGGGCCTGGTTCCGCCGGACCCGCATGTCACCTCGCACATTGCTTACGTTCGATTTCACGGACGGAACAAACAGCATTGGTGGCGGGGCGGGGACCGATACAATTACGAATACTCCGAGGAGGAACTGACCGAGTGGCTTCCGAAAATCGACAGCCTTTCCAAGACCGCCCAGATTGTCTTTCTGTTGTTCAACAACTGCCACCTGGGGCAGGCGGTTCGAAATGCGTTGTGGATGAAGGAAGCGTTGTCCTGAACCTGAAGAGGTCCAACAGTTTTTCAGGGCCAGATGTCCGATGTCAGCGCCTTGCGGATCTGGTAGTAATCCCAGCGTGAGACGGGCTTGCCCATGGCTCCGGCGGCCTCTTCGATGTTTTTCGGACTCTTGACTCCGACAAGGGCGCAGGTTACCGCCGGATGCGCCAGAGTTGCCGCAATCACCTGCTGTGTTACAGTCATCCCGTTGCCCTCCGCGATGGGACGAAGCCGGTTGACGCGATTCACATTCTTTTTGAACTCCTGCCCCTGAAACATCGGATGGGTTTTTCGGAGGTCATCAAACGTCTCATCCCCGCTGAATTTGCCTGTCAGCAAGCCGTATTGAAGGGTGGAATAGGCCAAAACACCGATACCCTCCGCCATGCAGAATGGAAACAGATCCTCCTCCGCTTCTCGACACAAAAGGTTATATCGTGGCTGAAGGGTATCCATTCGCCCGAAACGAAGCGCGGCGCGGAGTTGCTCGACGTTATAGTTGCTGCATCCGGCGTACCGGATTTTCCCCTGTTGTTTCAGAACCTCAAATGCCCGAGCGGTTTCTTCGGGGTGCGTAAAGACATCAAAGGCGTGCGCCTGGTACAAGTCGATGGTCTCAAGCCCCAATCGGCGCAACGATTGTTCACATTCCCAGATCAAATAATCATAAGAAAGATCGGACACACGCTCATTGTTGTGTTCCGGCAGCCAATGGTGGCAGGCTTTTGTAGCGACAACGAAGTCCTCGCGTGGGATGCCTTTCAGCGCACGACCCAGGATTTCCTCGGCCAGCCCGTCACCATAAGCATCGGCGTTGTCGAAGAAGTTGATTCCGACATCGAGCGCTTTATGGACAGCGGCGACCAGATCCTCTTCGGGAACAGTTCCCCAGAAAGTCTGACCCATTTGCCAGCACCCGAAACAGACCGGGCTGACCATAAGGGCGGTATTACCAAGTTGAACACGTTCTTTTGCCATAGGACGGATCTCCTTTGAATACGAGTAATACGAATACCATGAACTGTTCCGGGAAAAGGATCAATGGTGATTGGAGTAGACAAAACGGACCCTGTGGACCCGGTGGACAACGGAAGGATTCCTATTCAGCGTTTCCAGAGCCATTGACCCTGACGGATTCCCAGGCGTTCGCTGGTTCCGAGCCACGCGCCACGGAGTTCGGCAGGGTCCTCGCCCATTTGCATGATGAATACGCCGTGATAATCGGACCCGCGCTGTGTGGATTTCCACCGTCCATGAACCATCCCACCCCGGACAATCCGCCCCTTGATGACGTATGGTCTGTCGGCAGCGGAAAAGCGGCATTTCCCCCAAATCCACGAGCCGATTCTGTATACGCGAAGGACATCCGCAAATTGTTCGGGAGCATCTTTATCCCGGTCGCAGGTCCAGAGGCTCTGCCATCGTCCGGGAATACGCGCGATCGCCCCATAGGTCACCGGAACCTCCAATGAGTCCACTACCAGAACAACCAGCCGTGGAAGCAGTGCGCCACTGAGAAGAAAAATCAAGTCCCGCTTCTCTATTGCCATCAGGCACAGGAATCCCAAGACAAGGCAGATCAAGAAGAATAGAAATGGGAGAATGCGGTTGCGAAACATGGTCTGCGCCTATTTTTTTTACCAGGCAGGGACGCCTGGCCTACTCCAGGCAGGGACGCCTGGCCTACTCCAGGCAGGGACGCCTGGCCTACTCCAGGCAGGGACGCCTGGCCTACTACCAGGCAGAGACGCCTGGCCTACTCCAGGCAGGGACGCCTGGCCTACTACCAGGCAGAGACGCCTGGCCTACTACCAGGCAGAGACGCCTGGCCTACTACCAGGCAGAGACGCCTGGCCTACTACCAGGCAGAGACGCCTGGCCTACTATGGTTGAATGTGAAGAATCTCAGGTGTCCGAAATCCTGGACAGATAGAGATTGCGAATCCCGACATCCCCTTCCGGCACATCCGGGGTCACATACACAACGACTTCCTCGGGCAAGGCATTTCGAGTATCCATGAAAGATTCCACGAGAACGGCGCAGCATTGTTCAGGAGGGGCCGGTTCTCTCACGACACGGGTTTTGATATCGAGTTTGGCGAATTGGGGGATATGAAAGTCCAGAGATTGGAGTCTGTCCCAATTCACCTGCACCGGATTAGCGAGGCAATCTGTCAGGAGATCCTCCAATTGTCGAATGGCCTGAATGTATGGCGAGCGTCGTCTGGGCATCGGGTTTCAGCGTTTCTCAAGCAATTCCCAGATCCAGGGAAGATAAGAGCGCTGTACGATATTATTCCAGGAATAATGTTTTTCAACTCGAACTCGTCCTTTTTGTCCCATTTCGGCGCGCAATCGGGAGGATCGAACGAGTTTTTCCAAATGAAGCGCCATCTCATCGGGCCGGTCCGGAGTAAAGTGAAAGCCGGTTTCGCCATCGACAACGGATTCCGCAAGCCCGCCGGTTCGACTGGCCACAACCGGCAATCCGACGGCCATCCCCTCCACAGCCGTTAAGCCGAATGGTTCGATCCAGGTTGAGGGGACCGCAACGATGTCCATTTGGCGATACAATTCGGGCAGATCCTCGTATGCAATCCAATGGTGGTTAATCGCCCACGGTTCATAGCCCGGCATATCCATTGCGGCGGTATAGTGGACTTCCACATTCAGTCCTTTGGATCGAAGGCGGATCGCAGCCTGGCGAAGGACCTCCAGGCCCTTGAGCGGATCATTGGCCCTTCCGGGCAGGAAAATCTTCACGGGACGGTCCGGCGAACCATCGGCAATCGAACGGAACTCTCCCGGCTGGAAGCGCTCGATATCTACACCGCCCTGAATTACCCGCACATTTCTCGTGTACGGCTGCAACAGGGAGGCAATGAATCGGTTGTAGACTACGGCACAGGCCAGATGTCCGAGGTTCTCGCGGAGTCGCTGCCAATAAGCATGGGTAAAAGCACGGGATGCAATGATTTCCTGGGAGAAATGAAGAGTCGGGTGTCGTTCCGGCCAATGGCTCAAAATCTGAAAAGCACGAACCCACGCCGGAATCCGTCGAAACCAGCATCGCTTGCATTCATCCGGGGCTGTCAGAAATCCCCGGTCGCAAACCCGATTTTCATGATAGCGATAATAGTGGAGGTTGGCGCACAGGATCTCATAGGAATAGAAGCGGAAAATGCTTCGCTCCGGTCCGAGGAGATCCATCAAGTGCGCTTTCAAGGCATAGCCATCGGCAAGAAACAGCAAGTCCGGTCGGTATTCCCGGATCAAGGCTCCAAACCGGCTTTTGACTGTCGCGAAATTGAATGTCAGGCGGTTGAACGGGACAAGGGTTAATGGGACAGGCAAATCGCCGGTGATCTTTCCGCGCGGATAATAGGCCTGGAAATCCGGAACGAACAATCGGACATCGATCCCCTGTGCCTGAAGGCCCAGCATGACATTCAGTGTGTCGATCCAACAACCTCCGGCAGGGGGCCAGTTGAATGTCAGGTCGATAAAAGCAATTCTTGGCACGGAATCGATCACGATGGCCTGGCCGCCGCCAGAGAAGCGGCGGGACTGTAAGAGGGTGCATACACAACCCGCCCGGCCACGATGGTAGCCTCTACACGACCGGTGACTTTCCAGCCGCTGAACGGGGTGCTGTGTCCTTTGCTGAAAAAGAGATTCGGATCGATCTGGGACTCTCCTGTGGGATTCCACAAGGTGAGGTCGGCAATCATACCCGGCTCAAGTTTTCCGGCGGGGAGTTTGAGAATCTCACAGGGAGCCACGGTCATTTGTCGGATCAGATCCAGGGGATTCAATCCTTGCTGGGGCAGATAGCTCATCATCAGGGGAAGTGTGGTTTCCAGTCCGACAATACCAAACGGGGCCAGGTCGAACTCCTGGGATTTCTCACCCCGTGTGTGCGGAGCATGATCGCTGGCAATGGCATCGATGGTTCCATCCCGCAGCCCTTCGAGCAGCGCCTGGCGGTCCTCTTCCGTTCGAAGCGGCGGATTCATCTTGGCGTTTGTATTATATCCCTCCACCGCTTTGTCGGTCAGAAGCAGATAATGCATGGCGGTTTCAGCGGTAACTTTGACGCCGCGTTTTTTATAGGTACGGATCAGGTCCACGGATTCACCGCAGCTGACATGAGCGATATGCAGGCGCGCGCCGGTGCATTTCGCGAGAAGAATATCGCGGGAAACCATGACGGTTTCGGCCTCCGCCGGAATTCCCGGCAGACCGATAAACGTGGAGGTTTGCCCTTCGTTCATTGCACCGCCCTGAGAGAGATTGTGGTCTTCGCAATGCGAGATGATGGGCACGTCGAAGATGGTGGAGTATTCCATAGCGCGACGAAACAGCTGCGCATCCATAACGCCTTTTCCGTCATCCGAAAGGGCCACCGCACCCGCAAGAACGATCTCGCCGATATCGGAGATTTCTTTTCCTTCGAGGCCCTTGCTGACACTGCCGACCGGATGGACATGGACACAACCCTCGCTTTTGGATCGCTCGACGACAAACTCGATGCCGGTTTTATTGTCAAGAACCGGAATGGTATTGGCCATGGTCACGACGCGGGTGACGCCGCCGGCGGCGGCGGCGCGTGTACCGGTGGCAAATGTTTCTTTGGAATCCTGGCCCGGCTGACGAAGATGAACGTGCATATCCACCAGGCCGGGAAACAGCCAGAGGTTCTGGGCATCGATCTCTTCGGCAACCTTGGAAGAAACCGACTTGCCGATCTTTTCAATCACTCCGTTTTTGACAAGGACCGACCCTGTTTCGTCCTTCCCGGAGGCCGGGTCCAGGATACGCGCATTTTTGATCAAGATCACATTGTCATCCACCATGGCGATCCTACTCAATCACTCCGAAGAGAATTCAGGATTCAGCTTCCCACAAAAACGAGGAAGCGCCTTCTTCCGTCGAACGTTCCCGTTGGCCGGTTACGAGGAGATACAGAACAGCCATCCGAACGGCGATACCGTTAGTTACCTGTTCCAGGATGACTGAAGAGGGGCTATCGGCCACCTCCGAGCTGATTTCCACACCCCGGTTGATCGGCCCCGGATGCATAATGAGGACACCGGGCTTGGCGTTGGCAAGCCGTTCGGAACTCATCCCGTACAGGCGGTTATATTCACGGAGATTCGGGAAGAAATTCGCGGTCATGCGTTCTTTCTGGATGCGAAGAAGGTTGATGACATCCGCACCGTCGATGGCTTTGTCGAAATCGGTATAAACCTCGACGCCGAGGTCCCGAACATATTTCGGAACCAGCGTGGGCGGACCGACCATGCGGACCTTTGCGCCCAGGGTGAGCAGCCCCCACATATTGGATCGGGCCACTCGGCTGTGACGGATATCCCCGGCGATGGTGACGGTCAGCCCCTGGATTTGTCCTTTGTGTTCCCTGATGGTAAACAAGTCCAGAAGGCCCTGGGTGGGGTGTTCATTGATTCCATCGCCTGCGTTGATGATGGAGATGTTGAGATTCTCGGCGAGAAGATGGGGAGCGCCGGAAGAGGAATGGCGCATGATGATGATATCCGCCCCCATCACGCGGAGAGTGTGTGCGGTGTCCAGAAGGCTTTCGCCTTTGACAACGCTGCTGGTGGTTGTGGAAATGCCGACGGTGTCGGCGCTGAGACGTTTTGCGGCCAGTTCAAAAGAAGTCCGTGTCCGCGTGCTGGGTTCATAGAACAAGTTGACCACAATCTTGCCGCGCAGGGTGGGAACTTTTTTGACCTTGCGGCTGTGGACTTCTTTCATGGCACGGGCGGTGTCGAGAATGAGTTCGATGGTTTCGCGCGGCATTCCGCGAAGGCCCAGGAGGTGTTTATATGGGAATTTTGTCGTCATTCGTTCGACCTATTTATAGAAAGGCGGGAGTGTGCGTGATTTGCTGTTTGGGCGACGAAGGAAAAACTCCCCACGCCGGTCCGAGAAGAAAACCCCAGCCCTCCCCGTAAACGGGGAGGGAGAAAAAACCACCCGGTTGCCCCAAATATCTTCCCCCCGTTTACGGGGGGATTGAGGGGGGCCATCCACAATTGGCAATCCGCAATCATCTGAGGATTTCCTTAATCGGTATGAGAAACCAGAAAGACCCCATCCTCTCCATCCATCTCTCTCAGTCTTACGTCAATTCGCTCGTCGCTGCGTGTTTTGACCTCCCGGCCCACGTAATCGGGTCGAATCGGGAGTTCGCGATGTCCGCGATCGATCAGAACAACCAGTTCCACCCGTTGAGGACGCCCGAGATCGAACAGGCCGTTCAACGCGGCGCGAATGGTTCTGCCGGTATACAGGACATCATCCACCAGGATGATACGACGTTCATCGACATCAAAGTCGACATCGGTACTCCGAAGTTCCCGGATACTGTCGCTGATTTCAACATCATCGCGATACAGGCCGATATCGAGTGCGCCGTTATCCAACGGGGCGCCGAGGATATCCTCCAGGATGCGTTTGAGCCGGGTCGCAAGGATATCCCCGCGTGTCTTCAGTCCGACAAGCGCGGGGGGGGGCTGAACGGAGGATTTTTCCGCGATTTCGTGAGCGACTCGATGGAGTGTGCGATCGATATCCTCGGGCGACATTAGAAGCGTTCTCTTGGTATTCATTCGGTTTCCAGTCCTTTGATCCAGTCGATCGCGCGCAAAAATTCCTGGGGAGGATCCGCCTGGAAGGTCATCATGTCATTGGAGACGGGATGTGTGAAGCCCACGCTCCTTGCATGGAGAAGAATGCCGGGATACTCGTGAAGAAGGTCAATCCATTGGCCTTTGAGCTGGGAGTTTCGGAATCCATATATTCGGTCCTTGAGGATGGGGAAGCCGATGTGCCGCAGATGCACGCGAATCTGGTGAGTGCGTCCTGTACGAGGATGAACCTCCAGCCAGGCAACATTGGCCCGCGATTTCAGCAGGGTCCATTCTGTAACAGCCGGTTTTCCTTCGGGGCGCACGGCATACCGTTTGGGATTCCCGGGATGGCGCCCGATGGGAGCATCCACTGTGCCGGAATTGACCTTGGGAACTCCGTGCACCATCGCCCAATAGGTTTTTTGAATTGCGCGGGCTTTGAATTGATCCTGAAGCGCCCGATGCGTACTGTCCTGCTTGGCAACGATGAGAAGACCGGATGTTTCCCTGTCCAGGCGATGAACAATGCCGGGCCGCGTAACTCCACCGATCACCGAAAGGGAGCCGAAACGGTGCAGGAGCGCATTGACCAGAGTCCCGGAACGAATCGACCCGGTGGGATGGACGACCAATCCGGGAGGTTTGTCGATGATGGCCAGAAAATCATCTTCATACAGGATCGTAAGGGGAATGTCTTCCGGTTCTACCTCGGTGGGTTGGGGAGGCGGAATTCGAACAACCACCACATCGCCGGGCTGGACAGAACGGCTGGGTTTCAGAACAACGATCCCGTTGACGGTAACGGCGGCGTTCCGAAGAAGGGTCTGCGCCCGTTGGCGGGAAAGATCCGGGATTTGTGCGCTGATCACCTGGTCAATGCGTTGCCCCCGGCAGGTATCCGAGACGGAAAAAGTCCGGAATTCCTCCAGCGGTGAGAGAGCCGCCGTACAAATCTTTTCCGCGTCCGGCAAAGGCATTCTCCTTATTTTGAAATTCCACCCCGAATATAATACTATCTCCATACAGGATCACAATCGAACCGTTCAAGGGGGTTTGGGACCATGGGATGGAAATACACAAAGGAAATTCGGCTTGAGAAGCCCTTTCAACCGGACCCGAAGAATCAACCGTCGGTCTGGGCTGTTTCATTTGTAATTCAGACAAAGGAGAACCGGGGGCAAGGCACGCTCGATTCGGGGACTGTGCAGTACGATATACGGAAGGGCCGGATTGTTTTTTCCGATTTTCACGATCACGACTTGCATAATCAAGTTCGATTCAGTATCCACAAGGCCGTGGCGGCGTTGAAAGCAAAGAAATAGGCGAACAACAGGCAGGGACGCCTGTCCTACCGGGAGTGACACTCACCCCAAACGCCGGTTATATGCCCCTGCGGTTAATCTCCGGGTTAATTTGTGTTAATGTGGCTTTGGCAACAGATATTTTCGCAAAATGCGATGGATTTAAGGAGAGAATACGTATGAGCATTGGGAAACAGAGTCTTCTCCTAGAATGGCGCGTACAAGTGAGAGCAAGCCGGGTTGCATTTTGCCTGCTTGCGGTACCGGTTCTGGCTGCATTGGCCTGCGGACACAGGGCAGCGGCACAGGGAACGGAAGGCGACACGGCACTGGTCCTGGAAGGACACGGGGATCAGGTGGATGGAGTGGCTTTCTCGCCGGACGGGCAAACCCTGCTTACCGGAAGCTGGGACAACACGGCCAGGATTTGGAATGCCGTCGACGGCACACTGATTCACACCCTATCGGGACCGACGGACTGGATAACCAGCGTCGCATTTTCGCCGGACGGAACCAAGGCGATCACAGGAGGCTGGGACAGTTCCGTCATCATCTGGGACACCGCAACCGGCAAGGAAGTGTTGCAGGTTAACCCGCCGACCGGCAATGTGACCACCGTCGGTTTCTCGCACGATGGGACACGGTTGTTCGCCGGAATCGGAACAACGCACGCCGGTCGGATTTATGATTTTGCGACGGGGCAGCCACTCCTTGAATTATCCACAAGCAACCGAACGCTGGTCCTGGATGCCGCCTATTCACGGAACGACACGGAGATTGCTACCGGCGAGGGAAAAGGCGTCGTGGAATTCCGGGATGCGCAGACCGCTGCATTGGTGCGGAAGTCTCTGAGCGGACATAGCGAGAGTGTCAGCGCGGTGGATTTTCATCCCGTCGATGCCACCCGGTTCCTGACGGGAAGCTGGGACGGTACGGCGAAAATCTGGAATTTGCAGTTGGGTCAGGCGATCTTCACCCTCACCGGGCATCAAGCGCCGGTTACAGATGCGGTGTTTTCGCCGGACGGAAAGTGGGTTGCGACTGCGAGCCTGGACACGACGGTATCTTTTTGGAACGTCTCTACCGGCGAGAGAGTCTGTGTGCTGGAACTGAAATCCGGTTCCGTGCGCGCCGTGGCGTTCTCACCGGATGGATCGCGAATCGCAACGGGGCACGGGAATTGGACGGCGCAGATTCACGCCATCCCATCCGAACTCCAGTCGAACTAACGGAGACCAACACCTTGAGGGGTTTTTCAAAATGACAAAAAAACTAATGAGTTTGCACATCTCGTTGACGATATTCGGATTGATTGTTTTATCGGGATACGCCCAAGAGGAGCAGCTTCCCATCCGGTCGGGACCGGAGGCGGTGGGGATTGTGCCGCTGACCGGCGATGTGAACCTCTGGTATGAAAACGGTGGAAACAGCAGCTACTGGCGGCCCGACTGCGATATACTCAGCAACGGCAATGCCATTGTCCTCGGTGGAATGCGAAAGGCTCCCTACGTGGATCATGTAGCGGATTCCGAGAACGCGGTGGACCTGGTGGCGATTTTCTCGCCGGAAGGCGAATTGCTGGAACCGGCGCGAACAGCGTTTTTCACAAACGATGGACAGCCGTGGTTCAACACCATCTGCACAACCCGCAATGACGACAAGTTCTATGGGCTTTCCGCCGACACGGTTGGCGGTCGATCCGGGGAGCAATATGTGGTCCATACCATTTGCAATGCCCATGTCTGGCCGGATGCCTTTCCGGGATATCCCAAGGATTACACCGGCGACTATCACACGGCCATCCAGGTTATTGGAAACGACGGAACGATGCGGTCAAAATTAACCAGTCCTTATGGCTCCTATGTCAAGGAAAAAGGGGTTCTTCGCGGCGGAACGACCCGCTTCCTGTCCAACGGGAATATCGTCGTGCTGTACGAAGATCGTCAGCGCGGAACTCGACTCGATTATGTTTATGGCCAAACAAGCGGCGCGCTGACCGTCGGCGTTGTGATTCTGGGACCGGATGGCCGGATTGTGCGCGACATGTTCCCGATTTGCACAAAAGCGGGAGGGGAGAATCGGTTTGGACTGGCCTCCGGAGATGGATGGTTTGTGTGCAGGTATCGCGACAACCAGACCGGCATAACCATTGTGGCTTTCGATAACGAGGGGAACGAGTTGGGGCGATTCTATCCGGCGAATTCTATTCCCGAATACCAGGGAGATGGCGGTGGGGGCCGTGGAGATGCCAACGGGCTGGAAGCCATCGGCGATTGGCTTTATATCAGCGACCGTATTCAGGGAACTCAAGGATACATAACGAAGTACCATGTCGGTCCGGATGGAATCTCGGTGATCAAAACCATCCATTTTATCGACCACCCGCTGAGCACATTCGAACACAACGCCGATATGGGTGTGGACAGTGCGGGGAATGTGATTGTGATGTGGCAGGATCACTCCTGGGAACGGTTTCAGACCGGCCGCTGGGAGGCGCTTGCTCGGATGTTCGATTCCAACCTGGAGCCGATCACGCCATCCTTTGTGATGTTTGAGCTCGGCAACAATACGGATGTTGATGAAATCCACCCGGTGCTTGGGCCCGGGCGAACCAAGCAATCCCGCATCGCCATGAACGACCAGATCATCATCGCAATTGCGGAAACGAACAACGCGCCGTACGGGGACCCACTTTCGTATGTTGCGAATGAGATGTTCTCTTACACATTCGTCGCGCGGGTTCTGCGGAATCCGTTTTATGTGCCCGTGAGGAACTGGGAGATTTATTAATTAGTCCTCACCCCCCTCCCCCTCTCCAAGGATGGAGAGGGGGAGGGGACGTCATTGGCGTCCAGTCCATGAGATGTTTGTAAAGGCATTTGAGTTACAGGATGCCAAAATACGCCGATTCAATCGCTGATATGCCTTTTCGAATCCTGGCGGAGAAGTTCGGAGGTGTGTCTACCGACTGTGAGAGATCATCAACGGTTCCACTCACAATCGGAGATTCGAGGAGAAGAACACCATGTCCGATCTTTCGCGAAGACAATTCCTGAAGACAACCGGCCGTGTTTCCTTGGGCGCAAGTATCCTCGGTGCGCCACATGTATGCCGCGCGGCTGACCGCAAGCCCAATCTTCTGTTCTTGTGGACGGACGAGCAACGGGCCGACACCATCGATGTCTACGGTAACACCACAATCCAGACCCCCAATATGAGTCGCCTGGCGCAGGAAAGTATCGTTTTCAAACGCGCGTATGTGAGCCAGGCGGTTTGCACACCCTCGCGATCCACGGTCATGACGGGCCTCTGGCCCCACGAAAGCGGTTGCACTCAGAACAATATCCCGCTGCCGGAGACCACACCGTGTCTCCCGGAGATTCTTGGTGATTCCGACTATCGCACCGGCTACTTCGGCAAGTGGCATTTGGGAGATGAGATCTTTGCCCAGCACGGTTTCGCGGAATGGGTCAGCCTGGAGGACGGCTACCGAAACTATTACCGGGAGACGCGCGATAAGAATCAGAAGAGTTCCTATTATCATTTTCTGAAAGACTTGGGATACACACCGGACACCAGCCAGGGAGATTTCAGCCGTGGATTTGCCTCGCGCCTGAAGATCGAACACTGCAAACCGAAGTTTCTTGAACTGAACGCCTGCGATTTTCTCCGTCGGCATAAGAATGAACCGTTTATCCTTTATGTGAATTTCCTGGAACCGCACATGCCGTTTTTCGGTCCGTTAAACGACTTGCACAGTCCGGAAGAGATTTCTCTACCGGCTAATTTCGACGATCCTCTCGAAGAAGACGAGCCGCTGGCTTATCGCCTGAAACAGTTCCATTACCGGGAGCATGGCTATGGGGGCCTCGATCTGAAAACGGAAGCCGGATGGCGACGGCTAATTGCCAACTATTGGGGATTGTGCAGCCAGGTGGACCGAAGTATAGGTGAAATTCTCAAGACACTCGAAACGGAAGGGTTAGCGAATCATACCATTGTTGTCTACACCAGCGATCACGGCGACATGATGGGATCGCATCGGTTGCTGGCAAAGACCGTAATGTATGAGGAAGCCACGCGGGTCCCGTGGATGATGCGCGTTCCGCAGTCCGGCTTCAAGGCGCAGGTCATTTCGCAACCGGTCAGCCATATCGACATGGTTCCGACATTACTCGATTTGATGGGCAAGCCGGTAGAGGACGGATTTACCGGGCATAGTCTTGTTCCATTGATGAAGGGCGGAGTTGCCCAGGAGGATCATGTATTCATCGAATGGAATCCATCGGAGGCGGAGAATCCCACGGAACGTCCGACCGGCATCGGTCCCGACAAGGCGGAGAGGGCCTTGAAATCGTATACGCGGACAGTTGTCTCGCCGAGCGGCTGGAAACTCTGTTTGAACGACCAGGATTCGGACCAGCTATTCAATCTGAATCTCGATCCCGGAGAAACTCAGAATCTTTTCTATACAGGCATGCACAGTGAGAGAATTGAAGCACTCTCCAGGCGTATTCATCAGTGGCAGAGACGGGTTGGAGACCGGATTGTGGTATAGCGGAAGTTGAAACGTCGACTCCTCTCCCGGATGTAGAGAGAGAAGACAATAAGGGCAGACATGGGGGCCTGCCCCTGCGACAGATCATATTGTGGGGGCATTTGTCCGTGGCTGACTGAAATACTCGCGAAACGCTGGTCTTCTCAATCCGACTTGCCGAATTCCATTACATAAGGAATATGCCTGGTTTCTTTATTGACCGTGTAGCCGAATTTGTCGATGTAATAGAAGGGGTCCTCGAATGTGTCGCCGGTGCGTTCCAGCCACCGGTCAAGGTCTTTCTCCAGGCGTTTTCTGATCTCGCTGTGCGCGGGAGATTCGATGAGGTTGTTCATCTGGTACGGGTCTTCCCGGTTGTCGAACAGCATCCAGGAACCCTGTCGATTGCGGACCAGGGAATGCCGGTTTGTGCGAACACAACGCCATTCCGGGAAGTTCCGTCCCTCAGAGAATGCGACATAGCAGGCAGTCAGCGCGCCGGCGGGAGCGTTTTGTGAATGTCCTGTCCACACCCTGGAGAGGTCCTCGCCCTGAACATTCGGCGGAATATCTGCGCCGCACAGCGAGAGCAAAGTCGGCATGATATCCGGGGTGTTGATAATCGCCTCACTTTTGACTCCTGCCGGAACGCGCCCCGGTTGGCGGATCAGAAACGGCACACAAACCGATTCATCCCACGGGCGCTGTTTGCGTTGCTGACCATGCGAGCCGAGCATGTCGCCGTGATCGGAGGTAAACACCACAAGGGTATCCTCCGCCAAACCACGCTGGTCGATGGTATCAAGTAATCTTCCGACATTTCGATCCAGGGCAGTGATGTGTGACTGGTATCCTGCAAGGTCCTTCAAAGACGGTTTTGGGCAATTCGGACGCGGTTGAATGTCTTCCGGACGGTATATTTTGTACTCTTCCGGCACGAGGTCATAGGGATTGTGCGGCGGTCCATAGGAGATAAAGAGGCAGAAGGGCCGGTCGGAGGGAGCCGAGTTCAGAAACTCCATCGCGATATCGGTTTGCGCATCGGGTTCGTAGCCGTTCAGCCGGATCGGTTCGGGGGCCTCACGGTATAAGAAAGCTTTCATGTAATCATGGTTGCAGTTTGCGACCGCCCAGAAATCATCAAATCCCTGCCGACGCGGGCCGGGGGGTGTAAATACGCCCCGGTTGGCTCCATCCAGGTGCCACTTGCCGATATATCCCATGTAATATCCCTCGTTACGAAGGACAGCGCCGACGGTGGGAATGTCGGTCGGCATTCGAAGATCATTGAGGAACATGCCGGTGGTCAGCGGATAGCAGCCTGACAGCAGCGCGGCGCGGTACGGAGTACAGACCGGACACGCCGATACGGCATTGATAAAGTGAACCCCTTCGCTTGCCATGCGGTCGAGACGCGGTGTTTGGACTGTGGGATGCCCTGCGCAGCCCATCTCCTGCGCGCGCATCTGGTCGGCAAATAGATACAGGACATTGGGCCGCTGTCTCCGAGCGACCACCGAGCGCCGCAGTCCTGCACAGCCGGAGGCGGTAACGGCAATGCCCACGGAGGCAGCGGTTGTGAGAAAGGATCGGCGGGAATATTTCTGGCCGGCCATGATGATTGCTCCGAAGAGTGGTGTCAGGGGCGGATCAATATGTTCTGCAAAATCAACCCCCTGTGTATCTTTCCCAATCTTTGGGAGAGAGGTGTCGGTTTATTCGTACCTCTTTTGTCTCACGAAATTCGCACTCCCACTGCCATCATCTCTCATTGGGCAAAGTCTGTCAAACAGGTCTGCATTCTCGGGACCGAACAGAGAAACCTGTCAATCCTCTTGACCACGATGCATTTCAAGAGCAGCTTAATAAGGCAATTCAGGGCAGGTCCCCGACAATTCCAAGAGCCGAAAGAGGAGCGCAATCATGGAAATGAAACGAAGAGATTTTATACAGACCGCTGCAGCCGGAACAGCGGCATTTGCACTTGCGGGAGCGACATTCGTTCCCAAAGGCGCGTCCGCCGCGACCGCAAAGCCCGCCTTGCTCGGCGGCCCGAAAGTCCGAACAGAACCGTTTCCATCCTGGCCGATGATCGAAGAAAACGACGAGAAAGCCTGGATGGAAGTCCTTCGGGAACGAGGATGGTGCCGAACCCAGGGGGAACGAGGCGCTCAATTCGAGAAGGCCTACGCGGAAATGATGGGGGCCAAGGAATGCATCGCGACGGCCAACGGCACGAGCGCGTTGTTCTGTTCGCTGAACGGACTCGGTGTCGGCCCCGGCGATGAAGTGATCGTTCCGCCGTATACGTTCGTCGCCACCATCAACGTTGTCCTGCTTCAACATGCACTTCCCATTTTCGTGGACTCCGACCGGGAAACCAGTCAAATCGACGCAAAGAAAATCGAAGAGAAAATCACGGAGAACACGCGGTGCATCATCCCGGTCCACCTGGGTGGCAATGTGGCGGATATGGACGCCGTTCTGACCATCGCCGCCAAACACAACATCCCGGTGATCGAGGATGCCTGCCAGGCGCATCTTGCCGAGTGGAAAGGCAAGAAAGTCGGAACGATGGGCAAAACGGGATGTTTCAGTTTTCAGGTGACGAAGAATCTCTCCGGTGGGGAGGGGGGCGCGATCCTCAGCGATGACAGTGACCTGATGGACAGATGCTATGCGTTCCACACGAACGGGCGGGCACGCCGCCAGGGCAGCTACCATTTCACATACGGCCAGCAAGGTTCCAATCTGCGCATGACCGAGTTTCAATCTACCCTGCTGGTCCAGCAGATGACACGGCTGGAAGCCCAAACAAAAACCCGCACGGAGAACGCCAATTATCTGACTCAACAGTTGAATGAGATTCCGGGGATCCGTGTCGCGAAAATGTATGATGGATGCACGCGGAATGCGTACCACCTCTTCATGTTCCGCTACGACCCGGAGAGATTCGCGGGATTACCACGGAACAAGTTTATGAAGGCTCTGAGCGAAGAGGGGATTCCCTGCTCCGGCGGATACAGCCCGTTGAACAAAGAGCCGTTTCTGGAGAACACGTTCAAGACACGGGGCTACCAGCGAATCTACTCCGCCGAACAACTTAAGAAATGGGCCGGGGAAAACGAATGCCCGGAAAACGATAAGCTCTGCGAGGAGGCGGTCTGGTTCTTCCAGAGTATGTTCCTTACCGGCAGAACGGACATGGATCAAATCGCCGAGGCGATCCGTAAAATCCAGGCGAACGCGGCCGATCTGGCCAAGGCGTGAGAACAGGTTACAGCGGGAAGAACACGGCGGGATGGCTGTCCTCCCGCCGTGTTTTTAATCATCACGACCTGAATGTGCGAGAAGAAATGGAGTGGTGATTACTTTATTCTTCCAGTAGTTGTTCTTTCAGGCTCTGTGGTAATTTCGCTTCGAGCTTGGGAAACGCTTCGAGCAATCTCAAGATATCCGCAAGGTCTTTTTGCCGCTTGCTCCTGCGGCGGGTCTGATCCATCCAAGCCCAGACCTTTCCCTGTAATAGATCCTCCAACGCGGCAACCTTCATCGTGTAGCCAAGGATATTCCCGGACTCGGCGTTTGCAAGAAAGCCCTGATACCTCGGATCGGTCTGAATTTGGATTCGGAGATCCGAACCGGGACTGCCGATGTTAATACTATTTTCAAAACGCTCAATTTTCCACTCATGCTTCCGGGCGGCAATTGTAACAGATTCAATGTTATCCGCCGCAATCACGATATCAACATCCAGGCTCACTACAGGTTCGACATAGGCATTCACAGCAAGCCCGCCAATCACACAATAACGTGATTCTGTTTCAGTGAGAATGACAAGTAGTTCCTGGAGAATATCGGATTTGCCGTTTGCCAGGGAATTGAGGAATTCTTTGCCTGTCATGGTAGTACTCCCTGGTGGGCTAGCCCGCAGACGGGCTTGAGCCTACCCTGCGTTCTTTGTAACACTGTCTTAGTGAGTCAATTCCACCCTGCCCGCCCCCATCTCGGGGAGCGCATTTTTTGGATGTTCTCATGAGACTCACGACAGATTTTTTTCAAATCCTCGAAGTACTCGTTCGCGGATTTCCTGTGCCGACGGGAGCGGGCCGATGAGTTTTCCGTCCGAGATCATCTCCTGCAAAAGCGATTTCCAGCCTTTCGGGAGTTTTGCGGACGCAGGGAAGAGGCGTCGCTCGCCGGACGCGGAAGCGGCAAGGATTTTCTTACCGGATCGTTTGCCGCGTTTGGCTACCGGTTCCTCTTCGATCTCGACGATATCCAATGAGAAATCGACTACGGGCGAATTGCTGATAAAAGTCCCGACTCCGTATGCATCGGCGTAAGGATTCAGCGGTGGAATGGTCCAGTCGGTAAGACCGCCACTGACGAGGATTTTGATGTTGTGAAAGCCTCGCAAGTCCAGTTCCCAACGGACCTCTTCGAGAAGTCGTGGGTAATCCCCTCTTCGTGAGAGCGGGGTATCCAGGCGGATGCCGTGAAGGCGTTTGCCCATCGCTTCCGCGACGCGAAGGGCCTCGAATTTCTCATCGGCGAATGTGTCGATGAGCGCGATGCGGGGGATGTTTTTCGAGACGATCTTATCGAATGCGAGGATCGCTCCCACCGTATCCCCGAGAACCAGGATGAGAGAATGGGGCATGGTTCCGACCGGGGGCATTCCAAGTTGTTGGGCGCACAGGACCCCGGAGACGCCATCGCAGCCGCCGATAAAGGCATTGCGGTCCACCAGGGGTGCGACGGCCGGGTGCATTCGACGTGCGCCGAAGCTGTAGACGGGCCTTCCTTCGGCGGCGAGTTTGCACCGCGCCGCTCGTGTGGCGATGCCGGAGGCCTGGCACAGCAGCCCCAACAAAGCCGTCTCATATATGCAAATATCCTGGTAACATCCCTCGATCACCAGGACCGGCTCCTGCGCATAGCAGAGCGATCCTTCGGGAAGAGCGCGGGCCTGAATCGGCTTGTTCAACGCGGCAAGGAGCGCGATGGCTTCCCCAAGCCCGGCAAACACCGCCCATTCCCATCCATCCGGAAAACTACCCGCTCGTACTTCACACACTATTTGAGGATTTACATCCTCATGCTTCAGAATTTCCATCGTCCGGAGAAAATAGGCATCGGTGACGGAACCTTTGAGGATGTCGTTCTCGGAAGCGATATGAAACATGGGGTCACTCTCCGTGGGGTTGTAAGACATCGCGAATCTGTTTCAGAGCGAATTCATGGCCCTCTCGGGTCAGTCCGGCAGTGCATCCATCGGGCACTTCCACCCGGATGCCCCGCATAATGGCGTCCACCGCCGTATAAAGGACACAGATTTCCGTGCAGACGCCGGTCAAGAGGATCTTGCTCACCCGAAGGGTTCGGAGGCGCGGTTCCAGATCGGTCTTGAAGAATGCGGAATAGTATTTCTTTGGAATAATGACATCGGTGGGCACGGGGGCGAGTTCGGCGATCACCTCGCTGCCGGGTGTGCCTTTCATGGCATGATTCGGCCAGACTTTCAGTTCGGGGTCATCCGGCTCATGTGAATCGCAGAGGTAGAGAATGGGAACGCGGTCATGTCGGGCACGGTCGATCTGCCTGGCGATGGGCGCGATAATTCGCTGTGATCCGGGAACATACAGGGGCGTATTGTCTCGAATGAAATCATTTAACATGTCGATTACAAGCAAGACCTTATCGGACATTTTCATCTTCCCGGGTTCGGTCGGTCGGTCGAAAAATGCTCAGATACGACAAGTATACAAAAGGTGTGTCGCATAAGGCTATGAAGACCTTCACCAGATAAGTGAACAGAATCATGTCGAAGAGATTATACCCTGCGCCTGCGAACGCCAGTGTGGAAAAGACGATGGTGTCCACCAGCTGCGCCGTCATGGTGGCGACATTATTTCGGAGCCAGAGATATTTCGATCCTGTCCGGTTACGGATGGCGTGAAACAGGACAATATCGAGATTCTGCGCAATGAGATAGGAAACCATGGATGAAGCAACGATGCGGGGAACAAAGCCGAAAAGGACCTCCATGGGTCCATGGGCGAAGTCTCGATGATTCGGATGGTACCACAGGGCGAATTGGGTGATGGCCAGAAAGAACAGGGAAGTAAAGAATCCGATCATGACGGCATCATGGGACAGGCGACGGGAACGGTGTTCGGAGATGAGATCCGTGGCGACGAAAATGTTCGCGTAAAGGACATTTCCGCCGGTGATCTCCAATCCGAACAGGTTGAACTGCTTGATGACAAACAGGTTCATCACTACCGCCATAACCGAGACGAGCGCCACGAGATAGGCATATCCGAGCCGGTTGGCAATCAGGACGCAGGTGAAACAGAAGATCATTTGCAGGAAAAAGATGGTTTCGTTGGACATTGTTCAACGGATCAGCGGCTGCTCGCGAAACGGATCTTCGGGTCGCGCTTTCTGTGACGGGCGAAGCGTCCCCTGATGGCACAGGAAGCAATCGACCGGTTTCGGTTCCGCGATATCGCCGGGGTATGCCTCCTGGAGGAGTATTCGATTCAAGCGCACCAATTCCTCCCCGTCGGGATTCGTGTTTAAGAGTTGTTCCGTTTCCGGACTGAGTGGTACGCCGGTGAACCGCTCCTTGTCATAGAGGCGACCGCTGCGGATTACCTGATTCAATTCATCCACCAGCAATTCCTCAAAGGGTGTGGGCAGAAGCTCGGCGCCGTCATAGTCATTAAGATACCGGATCAGTTCATCGGAGAAACATTTTCGGAGATATTTCGAGACCGGATCGGTTGCTTCTCTCAGTTTCTTTACGAAGCGGCCGGGATTGGTCAGGTCGATGGGGCGGATGGGGGTTGCTCCGACCGCTTTTTTCAGATTCGGATCGTTTTTAATGTACTCGTTCAGGTTTAGAACCATCCGCATCATGCTTCGTGCGGCATTCTTATGGATGTTGCGGTCGGCTTTCGGTTCATCCACCGAAAAGTCATCCAGATTATGACAGTGGACACAGGAGACTCCGAGCGATTTTTGAACGGCCTGCATATAGACCACCAGGATAAACGGATCATCGTAAAGCAGGACCTGGAGGTTCTTTCCGGCCGTCCCGACTTTCTTGGCGGGAGCCGGTCCAGCAGGGGGAGATGTGGGATTTTGGTCCGCCGCAAGGAAGAGCAGACTGAACGCCACGAGGGGTATAACAGACCAGCGGGGATCGGAGCGCATTCGAAACCTCTCATCACAGACGCGTTAAGGCACTGTATCGTAAGGACTTGCCGGTGTCAAATCCGAGGCAGTGTCAAGTTCATTCCGGGATGGTTTATCTAAGATCGTCACTTGACGCTATGGACCTGTAGCGTTAAATATTGGGGTTCCATGGAAATTTCCCGGGAAGGCGTGACCCTGGATCAGGCAGGGTCGTTCAATGCCTCTTGGGAATTCGGGAATCATCCAATTTCCCGTACGGACAAGCCGATTCCTGACTCGGATCTACTGATTCCGGGACGTCTGTCATGCTTACGGATCAACGGGTATCAGCGGAACCAGGAACCGGGCGAGTGTTGTGTAAATGAATAGTCTTGACACCATCGTCATTGCGAAGCGTGGCAATCTCGCCGTTGGAACGCGCAAACCTGAGATCGCCACGTCGCCGCCCTTCGCAGACTCCGGGCGGCTCCTCGCGATGACGGAGTGGGCACCGCCGCCGCGAGACCATGCTTTCTTTGTCCAAATCACCGGCCCCGCCGGAGGAAGGCTCGCGATGACGGAGTGGCCTGTAGAGGCAATTCAGTTACAGGACACAAGGAAATGAGTTCTTCAGAGACTCAAGGAGGAAAATGGTATCGTGATCACGGTGGAGAATCTGACAAAGACATACGGTCAAGTTCGTGCCCTGGACAAGGTCTCTTTCCAGGTGGAAGAGGGCGAAGTTCTGGGGTTTCTCGGTCCGAACGGGGCCGGGAAAACGACGGCGATGCGGATCATTACCGGGTTCATGCCGCCCACCAAAGGTCGGGTGACAGTCGGCGGACTCGATGTGGAGAAGGACAATCTGGCCGTTCGTCGGCTGATCGGGTACCTGCCTGAAAACAGCCCGCTGTACTGGGACATGGACGTCCAGGGATACTTGCACTTCGTTTCCGAGGTGAAAGGTGTCCCCCGGAAAGATCGTGCCCGCAAAGTCAGGGAGGTGATGGAGGAAGTAGCCGTAACGGATGTCCGAAACCGAACGGTGGGCAAGCTCTCCAAAGGATATAAGCAGCGTGTGGGACTCGCCCAGGCGTTGCTGAATGACCCTCCCGTTCTGATCCTGGACGAACCGACGGTCGGTCTCGATCCCAAGCAGATCATTGAAATCCGCGAACTCATCAAGAGTATGGCCGGGAAGCGGACAATCATTCTTTCCACGCACATCCTGCCGGAAGTGAGCATGGTTTGCCAGCGCGTGATTATCATCAACAAAGGTCAGATCGCCGCCGTGGATACACCCGGCAATCTGACGGAGCGTTTGCAGACCTCTCGTCAAATGGAGGTGATCGTGCGCGCTCCGGAGAAGGATCTCGAGCAGAAGTTGCGGGCCTTACCTGGTGTGAAAGGCATTCAGATCTCTCACCATGAAAACGGGGTTCTGACCGTGGTAGTGGATTCTGAAAAAGGAAAAGACCTGCGACCGGCTGTGGCACAGACCCTTGTGGGAGCCGGTTGGGAACTTTACGGCCTTCGGGCGATTGAAATGTCGCTTGAAGAAATCTTTATCCAACTCGTAACAGAGGAATAAGGAGGGCAACCATGGGAAATACCTGGGCAATATTCAAACGTGAGATGCGGGCCTATTTCATTTCCCCCATGGCCTACGCGCTCTACGTGATTTTTCTGCTCCTATCCGGGTACTTTTTTACGGTAGGAATATCTTATTACGCGCACTACAGCGTGATGGCCATGCAGGCCCAACAATATGGCGGGTTGCCGCCGTTTACGGAGACTGTTTTTCGGAATCTTTTCGGAGATGTTTCCATTGTTCTTCTTCTGATGGTTCCGCTGCTGACCATGAGGCTGTTTGCGGAAGAGAAGAAGATGGGGACGATGGAGTTGTTGCTGACCTATCCGATTCGGGATATCGAGGTTGTACTGGGGAAATTCTTTGCTGCCCTGGCGGTGATCGGGTTGATGCTGGTCCTGACATTCACTTATCCCCTTTTGGCGCAGTATGTTGCCGGAGACCAGATGGAATATGGTGTGGCGCTGAGCGGCTACCTGGGCTTGTTCCTGGAGATGGCGGCGTTTATTGCCGTCGGCATTTTTCTATCCTCCACGACGGAAAACCAGATCGTCGCGGGTGTCATCTCATTCGGTGCGCTGCTTCTGATCTGGGCGGTCGGATGGGGGGAAGAGCTGGTCAGCGGCGCCATCGGCAAGATACTCGCGCAACTTTCACTTCTGAATCATTTTGAGGATTTCTCGAAAGGCGTGATCGACACGGGACATGTTGCGTATTATATCCTGTTCTGTGTGTTCTTCATTTTCATGACCCTTCGAGTCCTCGACTCCAACAAGTGGAGGGGCTAATCCAATGATAAATAAAACGAATCTTTTCTTAGTTATCGGCATCATTCTGGCGCTGGTCGGGTTGTTTGTGTGGGCGATTCGAAGTGTGTTGGATCCCTGGTCCATCGCACCGCTGGCGCTGGGTGTTATTCTGATCTTGATCTATGTTCTCATGAATTTCAGCACGCTCGTGGGAAAACTATCGGGGCGAAGCGCGAAAGCGGGATTTAATTCCGCGGTTATGGTCATCATAACGCTGGCGATCATTTGCTTTCTTCAGGTGCTTCTGACCCGCCACAGCGCACGGTTCGATACCACGCGGTCCGGGAAATACACCCTGGCGGATCAGACCGTCCAAGTACTGAAGAACCTGAAGCAGCCGGTTACGATCACCTACCTGTGGAATCCGGAGTTGTTTGGGGACCGCCAAAAGGCGGAGGACCTGTTCAAGGAGTTTCGACATTATTCGGACAAAATCGAGTATCGCTTTGTGGACCCGGTGAAGGATCCGGTGGAGGTGGAACGTTTTGCAATTGGAGATACGGTTACGCTCAACAGCTCCTTTGTGGAATGCGGCACGAAACGGGAAAAAGTTACCGGTGTGGACGAGGGAGCGTTTACAAACGCCCTGATCAAAGTAACGCGAGAGCAAACCAAGAAGGTCTATTTCCTGACGAAGCACGGGGAGAAGGCCAGCGATGATACAACCACTCGAGGCGGCATCGGTTTTCTCAAACGAGCGTTGGAGCAGGAAGCGTACGAGATGGCGGACCTGGAGTTGACGGGTCTTACGGAGGTTCCGACGGATTGCGCACTCCTGGTCATTGCGGGGCCGCAAACCAGCCTGTTCGAGAATGAAGTGGCTGCGATCAAGGATTACTTGAGGTACGGCGGAAGTCTCCTGCTGTTTCAGGACCCCCGCAGGGAATCGGGGCTGGAGACATTGCTGCGTGATTCCTATGGGGTTTGGATACAGGACGACATTATTTTGGATAACGATCCCCTCAGCGCGGTGTTCGGTCAGACACAACTCGTGTTGACTATCGGGGCCGCATCTTACGGTTCGCACGAGGCGACAAAAGGGGTCGAGCGAGTGATGACGGTTTATTCACAGGTGCGGTCTTTGCAAAAAGATCCGAATCCCCCGGAAGGTGTCCGCATAACCGAACTGGTGAAGAGCAGCAATGACAGTTTCGGCGAGACGGAAGTGGACCGTCTGTTCAACGAAAAGACCGCGGCGAACGATCCCGCAAAAGATCATCAAGGCCCGCTGACCATGGCGGTGGCGGTGGATTGGGATGCCGAAGCGCGAATCAGCGATGCCACCCAGGAGGAATCCGCCAAAGAACCGGATGTCAGCAGCGCAAAGAAACCACAGGGAAGGATGATCGTGTTCGGTGATTCCGATTGCGCTTCAAATCAATTCTTCCAAACCAACAAGGACTTCCTGTTGAATTGTGTGAACTGGCTTTCGCAGGAGGAGGACCTTATTTCGATTCGTCCGAAAGAAGAGATGGGACAGCCGATCTTCATGAGCGCCGTACAACAGCGAATTATCTTCTGGGTTCCGGTGGTGATTCTGCCGCTGCTGGTTCTCTTGGTCGGCGTTATGGTCTATATGACCCGGAGGGCACGAGGATGAAGAAAAACCTCATTCTGCTCATTATCCTGATTCTGATCGGAGCCTATTATTTCTGGGACACCGAGAGGATGGAGAAGAAAGAAAAGGCAGAAGAACAAGCGAAGAAGGTTTTTGTTCACAGTAATGAGAACATCGGTCAAATTACGATCGACAAAGGAACGGAAATCATCTCTGCCAAGAAAGACGGGGAGAACTGGCTTCTGACCAGTCCGCTTCAAACCGCCGGGGATAAGAGCGCATGGGACAGCCTGGCCCGGACACTGGGCGATGCGAAAAGCCAGCGAACGATCAAGGATGTCACGGCATCGCTGACACCGTACGGCCTGGACCAGCCTGCATTGAAAGTAACCATCGCCGATGTGGACGGGGCAACCCCGGAAACCATACTGTTCGGCAAGAAGACTCCCACCGGTTCGGAGACTTACGCGATGATCTCCGGGGCCACAAACCAGGTGTTCACCGTGTACAACTACGTGCAATCCGCTGCGGACAAGAGCCTGTTTGATCTGCGGGATAAGACCATTGTTGCAATGGACCCAAATGATGTGCAGCGGATGGATGTTCAGGTGGGTCCCACACAATACCAGTTGTCACGCGGGACCGATCCGGAATGGACGCTGACTGCACCGTTCCAGGCACGGGCAGACAAGTCGAAAGTCGACAGCGCAATCAACAAGATTCGGAACGGTCGAGTTAAAAAGTTCATTGACGAGAATCCCACCGATCTGGCGCAATACGGGTTGGTCGAACCGGCCACGCGAGTGGTGTTCTGGGTGGGGCAGCCGGGAGCGGAGAGCCAGTGGTCCTCGAAGGCTCTGCTTCTGGGAGCCTCCGCGCAGACTGCGGACCAGGTGTATGCGAAACGGGAAGGTCAGAACAACGTGTTTGCCGTGGAATCGTCCATTCTGAGCGATCTGCCCGCGGATCCCAAGGCGTTCCGTCTGAACAAGATTACGGATGTAAAGTCGTGGGATATAAATCACGTGGCTATTGCCCAGGCTGGAGAGACCATTTTTGAAGCATCCAAAGAAGGGATGGACTGGGCGCTGATCAAACCGCAGGAGGGCAAGGCAGATTACAGCGATATCAGCGACGTGATTCGTGCTATCGCCGACCTGGAAGTGTACGACTTTGTGAGCGGCGTGACGGACGAGACCACGCTGGGGTTGGATCAGCCGGAACTCGTTTTCTCGTTGACCACACAGGATGCGACGGAAGAGATTGCGCTTTCTGCGCCGAAGCGAAAGGATTTCGTGGAAGTCCGGTATGGGGTGAGAGAAAAGCCGCGTGAGATTTATGCCTTATTGATCGATGATGCTTCCGAGCCGGTTCAAAAGGCCCTGAATGTGAAACCGAAGCAGGAGGAGCCGACACCGAGCGAGAAAGAAGAGAAGAGCGAGAGCTGAGAAAGGGCTGTGTCTCACCGGCAAGATGCCTGTGAATACCGGTACAGAAAGGTACGGAACGATTTCGGAATCGCGTTACTCGCAACGGAATATGTTACATAGCATGATGCCGGTGGTTCGGGAAGCCGGTCGGATTGCGCTGCGTCATTTTCGCCATGTGAAGGGGGAGCAGAAACCGGACCGGTCGCCGGTTTCGGAAGCGGACCGGGAGGTTGAAAGATTCCTGGTACGTGAGATTCGCGAGCGATACCCGGAACATGCGGTTGTGGGGGAGGAATACGGAGAAAGCGGAAAAGGTTCCGTCGATTACGAGTGGGCGATTGACCCCATCGACGGAACCTTGTCATTTCTGGCGGAGATGCCGATCTGGGCGGTGTCGGTGGGGCTGCTTTTTGAAAATCGCCCGGTTTTGGGGATGGTATACGCGCCGGTGATCGAGGAGTTTTATTGCGGTTCCGAGGAGACGGGGGCATGGTTGAACGATACACAATTGATCCTGGACCGCCCCAATCCGATCTGCGAGAACTCGCCGTTGCTGGCTTTCTCGAATGCCTGGAAGAAAATGCGGTTGCGGTTTCCGGGGAAAGTGTGGTGTCACGGTTCGGCGGCTGTACACCTGGCAATGGTTGCCAAAGGCACGGTCGTCGGGACGATCTGCGAACCGCCGCTGGTATGGGATATTGCGGCGGCGGCGGTGATCGCCCGGCAGGCGGGAGCAGATGTGCGCTTCTTGTCCGGCGGGGCGATGGACACCCGCGCGTTCACCGGCCACCGATCTCCGCAGCCGGTTGTAGCGGCGCATCCGGCGGTGATTGATGAACTGATGGCCATGATGGAGTGGCTGTGAGGAAAAACAGATCTCAACCCGCGTTCACATAGCATTCAAGCCATATTCGCTGCCAGGTTCCCGCATCGGCGCGGATTTCATGGACGCGACATCGGACGGGGATTCCACAGTCCAGATTTCGGCTGATCGAATGGACGCTCGTGCGCGGAATGTACCCCAATTTGATCCCATCTTCGGTGAGAACTTCCACGGCGTCCCGATCGAAGGGATTTTCCGGCTCACGACGGAGAACCAGCGCAGAGCCGGTTTTCAACGCGGGCAGCGCGCGGTCTGCCTCATAATAGGGATACCCGGCGAGCGGTGTGCGCAGCAGTTCAATCCGCCGCGTGCCGGGTTTCTTGCTTTGCGCCGAGCCGGTCAGAAAAGCGAGCGAACCGAGTAATGCCGTGAAAAACGATCTGCGTTCCATGATGTCCTGCCTCTTCTTCGGGTTATCGCCTGTCTTTCAATAGCCTTTCCGCATTTTTGCCACAAATTAAATCCAATTCTTCCTCTGAGAAAGGGAGGGACCGGAGATGCTCCAGTTCACCTTTCTGATCCGCCCAGGGGGAATCCGTACCAAACAGCACACGGTCCACACCATGCGCCCTGACCATGGTCACAAAGTCCTCATCCGGCAAATGCCCCAACACATAAGAGGTATCCAGGTAAACATTCCTTCCGATCAGAACTCTTGCAACTTCCTCCCATTGGCGGAATCCGCCGAGGTGCGCCAGGATCATCACAAGATCGGGGAATCGGTCAATGAGACGGGCGAAATGGTCCGGTGTGCTGTTGAGAGTCGGGACCTCGATGTCCACGCCGGCATGGAACAGAACCATCATGCGCTCCTCGATGATGGCTTCATACATGGGGAAAAGTCTCTCGTCATCCGGTTCGATGCTGTGGTACTCCGGATGGATTTTTATGCCGGGGAATCCACGGGATGACAAGTCCTTAATGAGTCCCGGAAGGTTCTCGCAATCCGGGTAGAACGAACCGAACGCCACCACGCGCCCGGAACGGCCATTCTCCACCCAGCGGTTGATGGAGTTGACCTGTCTCGGTTTTGTGGCGACCGGCTGAAGCCAGGACATGTCGATTCCCGCCTCGTCCATGGATTCCACAAGGCTCGACAGTCGCCCATCAATGGCCTCTTTGATTCCGGCCCCCGCCGCCATTTTCGGAACGACTTCCAGCGCAATCTCGTCCGGGAAAACATGTGTGTGAACATCAACGATCATTTAGGATTCCCCATCGGTTGAATTTAACTACAATCCGACTTTTCAGATATTGATTTATCATGCCACAGGCTGGAAGCCTGTGCCACCCTCTTCTCCCTGTGCAATTGTTTCATCGGCCTCATTTCTCATTCCCTTCCACCAATGCATCCCTGTTCCCTTCCCCGCAATGAGAACAGGTCAGCCAATACAGCACAACGGCGGCATAGCATTTCAATGATGCGCCAAAGATCCCGATTCCCGATTTCCACCAACCGCTTTCAAAGGCATACGGAACAGCCAATATCCCCACGGCCATGGCGAACAGGACAGTGTTCTTGATGCTGTCATTTTTCCACTGCGCAGCCAATATCCAGATCGGCAGGAGAAGTTGAGTGAAATAGTGGTCCCAGCAGAGGCTCGGAATCAGCAGCATGGGGTAGAGCCATAGGACGAAAAGCATGTCTCGGTCGCGCCGATGGCGGATCGTCGCGTAGACTGCAAGCCCCGGCAGGAGAAACGCGGTCAGAACGGAAAGGGCGTAAGCCAGAGTCGGCAGATCGGCGAGAGCCATCGTTCTGGGATTTCGGCTCAGCAGTCGATAGAACAGCGCGGACGGGGCCTGGTTATGCGGTTCGACATGAAACACCTGGCCATATTCCGCCCAGGTGGATTGACCATAAGACATCTGCGGGAGCAGATCAAGAAAGGCCCGATGCTGGTCCCAACCCGCGACGGCGACAGCCCAACCCGTACAGGCGCAAATCGTCGCCAGTCCCGCGAAAAACGCGGGACGATCTATGAACAGAAACAGCGCCAGCAGCAACACCGGAGCAACTTTCGCCGAGGCCATAATGCCGATCACAACTCCGGCGGCAATGGAGTAATTGCGCTTCATCAACAGCAGAGCGAGGGTGAATGAAAACAACAGGACGATATTGAACTGCCCGGCGGAAATGGTCCTGAAAATCGGATCGAAGAAGGCGAACAGGGTAATCCCCGCCGTCCATTTCAGAAGATAAGACTCCTGTGGGCACAAGAAGCAGAACAGCGCGAGAGTCCCCAATAACAACAGGTGGTTGACAATGCACCAGGCATCCCAAGCGGTCTCGTAGTCCATCCAGGCCAGCGGTCGGCACAAAACCGCCATGAACGGGGGATAGACAAAGGGATTCAAGCCTTGCGAAATACCCAGCCGGGTTTTGGTCCACATCGCCGCCTTGAAATCATAGAGGTCAATTCCCTGCCCCACCAGGAACGCGCCGATGTACAGATGCTGGAAATCATTCCGGTGCAGCTGCGGGGCAATGAAAACATTCCGCTGGACATAATAAGCCAGGGAAATCGCCAGGAGGGCGGATAGAAAAAGAGTCTGTGGGGCATCCCGGTTCGACATGGATCGTGATGAGTGATCGAGTGTAATGATCGGAAAGATAGCATATCACTCAACAGACAGGGACGGCTGACAGTCGTATTTTAGTATGTGGAAGCATGGGGAAGGCGGCATTTGGCGATTTTTTGGTAGAGAACGACCTGTTCGTTATCCGAAACAGCGGTTCCCTTCCCGGTGAAACAGAAACAAAAGCGCGGCCTGCACAAACCGCAGACCTCGGATCCGGTCGAACGAGGCGTCCTCCTTCACGGAATCGTTCCAAAAGCATCATGTTTCCTATTACAAATATGTATTTGCAAATATACGTCAGAGATGTCCAAACTTCAGTCGCAGGGGCGCACGGCCGTGCGCCCCTGTGTGTTTGTGGGTGTGAGGAGGGGGGGGTACGCACAGGATGGGTTCTGTGGACCGAGTGGACACGATGGATGGAAAGTCCGACAAAATGCAGCAGGCAGGGGAGATTACGGCTTTTTTGGCGGAAATAGGGGTTGACAGTCGAGAAATATACGGTTTGAATACTATTGATGGGGTCTTTGGTCCTCATCGAAAACCTATCACCAGGAGGAATAAGGATATGCAGAGAGTCGGTTTAATTTTGGTCGTGGCCGGGTTGTTGACAGCTACGGTGTGGGCACAGGAAGAGTATGTGCCGGTCGGCCCGGAGGCCGTTGGCCTGGTCCCGAAGACGAGCACGTTCGATTTGAACGCTTGGCCCGGAGATGGAGATCCGAGGAATAACGGAGGCTCGGAGAGCACCGGTATCGCTATCGGCAGCGGCGGGAATATCCTGATCGGCTGGGAAGATGACGGCGATGGATGGTTCGATTATGAGGCTGTGTGGGTGGTATACAAGCAGGACGGCACCCCTATCGTGGGGTCTCCCCA
>Ga0209201_1000679_pt1 | contig 44532 bp, 35 predicted proteins | sample AD_UKC055_MetaG_FD_184411 | JGI IMG/M metagenome (GOLD analysis project Ga0209201, IMG submission 184411) | Active sludge microbial communities of municipal wastewater-treating anaerobic digesters from USA - AD_UKC055_MetaG (SPAdes) (version 2) | ecosystem: Engineered > Bioreactor > Anaerobic >... | reverse complement strand
GGGGGGGGGACACTCCTGCATCGTCGGGGCAAAAAAAGTTTCGAAACCTTCTTGACAGTTTCCCTGGGCTGAGATACACTATTGGCATAGTGGGATTTTTTCTTTATCCTGGTGTATGAAAGGAGAAAAAAGGGTATGAAAAACGGGAGCAGAGGGTTGCCGGACACGAATTAACATTCCCCCCTGCAACAAGGCAACACAAAAGCAGCGTAAGAGCACGTAGGGTGTGGCTCGAGCCTTTCTGCGGGCTAGCCCACCAATGGCTACCGCATGGAACCGGTGGGCTACCGCTTCGCGGTTGAACCATCCCCTACGGTGTAACCGGAATGCGTCATTGAAACATGGCGACGATACAGGTTTGTCCGGAGGTCGAAGATGATGAAACATGTATCTCTATTCATTACCCTGATTGTTCTATTCCCCTGTTCCATAGTTGTCGCGCAAACGGATGCCGAACGAGTACAGGCGTTTATCCTGGAGAGCAAACGTCTGCCCGTCGCGGAACGGATTCAACGCGCAAGCGAGACAATGCAAGTCTCGGAAGATCAGGTAGTTGTCGGCGAAGCGGCTCGCGACCTGGCACGCTTCTCCAAGACACCCGAACGGGCTCAGGCCGCGCTTGCCGAGATCGACGCGCTGATCCAAAGGAGTCCGTCCGGTTCGTACACCTTCCGGTGGGGCAATCTCGCCAAGGCGCGTGTGTTGGCGCGCATGGACCGAAAAGATGAAGCCCTGGCGATTTTCAAAACGGCCATCACCGAATGCTGGGACAAAAATGTCTACCGTGAGTTCTTTGAGACGTGCGGAGAGACCGGGCAGTTCGCGCTGATGGCGGTTGAGGAATACAACCGTCAGGCAGGCGATGAATACAGCGATGAGGTCCGCGAGTTTCACGGCCTGGGCGATGACCTGATTGATGTGCTGTGCCATTTGCGTTCCATGCGCGCAGACCGGCCGGATTCCCTCGCGGTGCAGGAGATTCTGCCCCAACTCAAGGAATCCAATCGCCGTCCGCTCGCAGGACGGATTGCGAAGGCGTTATGCCTCTCGGCGGATGATCGGTACGACGAAGCGCTGACCGAGCTGGATCAGATCCAGGCCGTTCTGTCGTCTGAGGACGCGCCTGTCTCAGATCGAGACGAAAGCAAGGACCTGCCCCTGTATCGAACCGCCGTTCTGCTGTTCCAGGGGCAGGATTATGAGGCAGCGCGGGATGCGTTTCGGGAGTATATGGCGCGGAACGCCGATGATCCCGAACATCTCCTATTCCGTTCACGCAACTTGGCTTACGGGATGGACGAGACTCCCAATGAAATAAGAACAATCGCGGAGTTCACGCAAGTACTTGTAAACAGCGACCTGATGGCGACCAAAGAGGCGCGGGCAAAACTCCCCCAGAATCTCGCCGCAAGCATTCTCGAAAAGCACCGGGAAAGCCTGGCATGGCGGCTCGAGCCGGAGGAATCCTGCCGTATCGCGATGCTGATCATGGACGAATACTACCCGCAGACCCTGTCCGGGGCGAACGCAGCCATGAATTTCGCCGCATATATTGCACTCGACAAAGGGGATATCGACGGTGGAAAGCGGCTGTTGAATCACATCCTGGAGAACGCGCCGTATGACGGGGTTGTGCCGCATGTCAAGCGGGTGCTGGCGCAGATCGCGCTCCGGGAGAAGAATCCCGACCAGGCGATGGAGTTGACGAACGAGACGCTGGAGCGGGTGGGACCGCTGCCGGAAGGCGGCCCGCTGAAACGCTGCCTGGAGAATGCGCTGAAAACCAAGGCAGCCGCAACATCACTCAAGAACCCTGAAGGCGCCAAATAGAAGGGAGGCATTTCCGATGATTCAGAACCACGTATCTCAAAGTCGATTCAACCGTTGTCCGTTGCTCTCGCGGCAACTGATCGTTATTTTGGTTGTGGCATTCTGCACGCTCACGCAGTTTTCGGTGTCGGTCTACGCGACGGGTCAGAACCCGGCGTCGCTCGTGCGGGCGATTTGGCTCAAGGAAGGTGGGGATTATTATTTCAAGACGGAAGAGGAGCAGGAGCCATATACGATATACAAGGCCTACACAGGGGGGACATACACGATACGATTCGATCTTGTTCTGAGAGAGTGGATGGAATCGTATTGGACCTCATGGGACTGGCTGCCACATGGATACTGTGGCTGTGACTTGCGCGAGCCTGCGGGAACCTGGTCATCGACCGGGGGATGCACCAAGGTCGGAGGGGAAGGGCTATGGGCGGATTATGAATTTGAAGATCCGGGCCATTACACGGTCACCGGCCATCACCGTGGCTATGACTGTTCAGGTAATGACATCACCGGAGGCGACGTGACGGTGCATATCTATGTTATTAAAGTCGAATTCAGTGAAAGCTCGGCCAATTCGGGATTCGATGCGACAGTAGATCCTCATTGGCTGGTTGTTCCGGAGACCGGGTGCAATACGTGCAACGTAACAGTGACACCCTCTGATGCTGCTTCATTGATATATTTGACTTTCGATGTCGCCGGTAAAGCCAGCGTTGACCCGTCACAACTGGATACGTCACCGAAGCAAATTACCCTATTTGGAATCGCAAAGGGGCACACAACAATCGAGGCTAGATTGGGAAGTACATCGGGGGACGTGTACGCCGACCTCGAAATATGCGTACTGGTAAGAAAATCGTATCAGTTCGACTCGCATTTCATGTACGACTCGGCTACCCCTTCTCCTCATCATACAGAAAAGACGGCAAGCTCCTTGACCTCATTTCTTGCGACTCTGAATTCGCCAACCTGGGGCATACAAGCCAACTTGGTGTTTACGGACACGGTTCATAAAGCCACGGACACGATCCAGGCTGATTTGGGAAGTTATGTGGAGTGCGGCGGCGGTAACGAATGGCCATCTGTGGTTGCCTTTCGAAATGGGGATGCACCCGATGTTTATTTTGTATGGGATATGAAGGGATGGGACAATGAGGAAGATGAATACAAGAACGTCGATGGTGCGCATTACGCGGGTGATATACTTGTTGCTGACGATTGCGGCTCGTATTGCCTTGCACATGAATTTGGACACTACTTTGGTGTTCCCGGTGACTATGACGATCCGGAAAGGAGCAACGAACTGATGTATTACATGAACAGTGGAGGGTATAAGATCCTGCATTCGCAGGTTCACTATGCAAATCCTTAACGGTGACGGGTCTCTTACGAACATTTTCAGGAGGAACATTGGATCATGAACAACATAAAAACGACAGGAATGTGGCTGGCATTGACCTTCTCTGCGACTGTCTGGTCGTATGGATCTGGTTCGGTAAGTGTTGACAACTATATCCAGGAAAATATGGAGCGCATCACGGCGGGCAACAGATCTCTGGTCGGTCTGTCCCCTTCTGACCTGGATGATGAAGAGACACTTCGGGCATTGCTTGGGTACGCCAATAACGAGAATCCTGAGATCAGAACGTTAGTGCTTTCTGCGGTCCAGGGAAGGAGCGAGAAAGCGGTTATTTCGGTCGCAATTCAAGGATTGAAAGATAAGGACGCCGTTGTCAGGCAGTACGCGATGAGGGTGTTATCGGAATGTTCGGTTGATGCGTTACAGAAAAGCGACCCAGATGTTACCGTAAGGGCACTTGAGGAGCACGCATTGGAATGGGACGTACTGAGCCACAGCGCTGTTCTGTTGCTAGGTCGCTTGGGATTTGAATCCTCCAAAACGAGCCTCCGGACACTCCTGGAACAGGCCGCTGAACTGCAAACGCGAATGGGTCTAGGGAAGGCGGTTATCCCGGAATTGGATACGGAGATCCGAGAATCGCTTTGGAGGCGAGAAGGGGTGTGGAACTATCGTATGGACCTTGTTCCCGCGATGAAAGATGCATGTCTGAAGGCTCTTTTCAGGATGAATGATGAAGAAGCAAGTGGAATAGTCCTTGGGGCCTTGGAGGGGGACGATGCATTGAGCACGACATTTGCCGTAGAGGCAGTCATATATGCATCAAGAAAGGACCTTCTCAGGAACTTGTTGGTTTTGGTAAAGAACGACGGAGAAGTGAAACTCGAGAAGTATGCCTGGCATCTGGGCGCTGCAAGTCCACAATACCGCAGGATGTGTGATATAGCGATCGATGCTGTGGTAGATCTATCGGACCGTCCATTTTCGTTTCGTGCTGCTCCTCCGAAACCTTTCAGATATAGCGACGAACAGATCCAAGAGGTAAGGAGGTATCTCGAATCCCTGTAGAGGGGATTTACGTCCGTATGATTGGTCTGTCGGTTTACTGCTGTCTTGAAAGTCCTGAATTTGCGCACGGTAATACCGGGGGAGACCAGAGGGGCGCGATAGAAGTGTCCGGCGTTTCAAACCCCCTCTGTGTTTCCCCCTTCGACAGGCTCAGCTGCCTTTGTAGATCTTGATGACGGAGCTCAGGAAGTCGCGGCAGACACTTTGCGGGCTGCATGTCGGACTCTTCTTTGCCGAAAAGGAGACCTTGAAATGAACACACACAAACGAAGCGCTTTCTCTCTTGTGGCGAGTGCCGTGGCTGTCACGGTCTTTTTCGGGCTTCACGGGTCAACCGCTGCAACCCTTGAGGTTCCAGCCGACGTTGTGTTGCTGGACGTACAGAAACTCAAAGGCATACCGATCTTTGAGAGCAAATCAGCGTATTTTTCCTGGCCCGCGCAAAACGTGATCACGGATAGGGCACATCCCACGAGCGCAAAGGAGATCCAGGATTATCCGGAAGCTAAAAAGGCATATCCTCGATGGGGAACAACAACAAAAGTGAATGCAATTGATGCGAGATATATGGCCGCGAACTGGATCAAGACTGTCCTGAGGCAGGAATATCTGCCTGATGACCTTGTAACGGGGATCATTCTCCTCGACGGCGCCGATAGCGAGTCCGATACGGCGTGCATTCGATACAGCACGGATAGGGGATATGATATCCAGATTATCCAGACCAATGGAGAAATATGTGTGTTATTTGCACGAAGCGGTTCGCCGAAGGGCGAGCTGATCCCTGCTGAAGACATGAGCGCAGACATGGCCCGGTCCACCGTTGCGGACACAATTCGAATACTCTTTAACAAGTCCGAAGCGATATTGCTCGTGCGTTCGCTCGCCAAAGTCCAGGATCAGAACGGGACTTACTATCTTCACCCGGACCTGAGAATCCTGGATCAATCCCAGTCGGAGGCTTCAAACCAGTGGTGGGGGCATATCTCATGGTGGACGGATGGAGTCGGAATTGCCTTCTACATACCAAAGTACTACGGTGGCAAGATGATCCCGATCGGTCTACCGTTGGACTGGTTTTGACATGTGAAGGCGTGAGAGACCGGCACCGCTGGTTGTATTTATCTCAACCTGTGGCGCGACCTGCGACGTTTACGGCAATACCGGGGGAGACCAGAGGGGCGCGATAGAAGTGTCCGGCAATTTCAGCCCCCTCTGTGTTTCCCCCTTCGACAGATTCAGGGCGATAGCCAATCTTTCGGGGACCGTCGGGGGCAAGATGCCCCCGCTCCCCTGGTGTCTCCCCTGTTCGATAGTCTGTGTGCAATGTGTGCGGTCGTTCCTGATTTCCGCGCGATGGAAACCGTCTACCCGCAGTTGAAAGATCCCGAAAGCCGTCCGCTGGCGATGCCGTTCGGCGAAGCCGTGTGCCTTGCGGCGGATGACCGATACCCCCAAAGCATTGGCGGCGCTGGATACCATCGAGGCAGCAAGCCCCTCCGGCAAGTGCAAAGGCCCTCTTGAACGATCTTTTCCGCCTCTTCCCGGTTCCAGACAATCGCCCCGGCCAGACGGAACAATGCCGTCACGTTCTCGTCATACAGACGGGCATACGCCTCGGTATTTCCCTTGTTCGGATCGTCGTACAAGTCCATCAAAACCGTTCTCGCTACTCACTCAGATAGGACGCACAATCCCCGGAAATGTAAACGGAGCGGATTGAATTTTGTTTCTGAACAGCCGGGCTGCCTTTGATCGACGTGGCATCTATTGTTAAATCGCAGCATTATGCACGAATTTTCGATTGCCCAGGAGTTTGCAGGCGCAATTGCACAGGAGGGCCGAAAGGCCGGGGCCAAACGGATTCTCCGCCTGGAGATTCACGTGGGCCGATACCGCGCCATTGTGCCTGAAACGCTCGCCGAATGCCTGAAATGGATTCTGGCCGATACCGTTGCGGAAGGCGCGGAGATTGAAATTGTGGAAATTCCTGTCCGGGCGCGCTGCCCGCAATGTGATGAAATCCGCGAGATGGAAGACCTCTATCTTGTCTGCAGCGAGTGTGGCAGCCTGTGCCCCGAAGTTCTGTCCGGCAAGGAATTGCTGTTGTATTCCATGGAGATTGAAGACTGATGGCTGAAGTGAAACTTCTCGAACGAGTTCTGAAAGCGAATGAAGTCTGGGCGGAAGAAATCCGCGGAATGTTTCGGGAGCGGCGCATTTTCTGTGCGAATCTGATCGGGTCGCCGGGGTCCGGCAAGACAACCTTGTTGGAAAAGAGCATTCCCTTTCTGGGAGATCCGTCGGGCCTGGCTGTGATCGAGGGAGACCTCGCTACCTCACGCGATGCGGACCGAATCGGGCGGTGCGGGGTAGACAGTGTTCAGATTGCTACCGGAACCGGCTGTCATATTGACGCCCATCATGTCAGGCAGGCGGTGGACCGTATCGGGTTGATCAATCGACGGATGATTTTTATTGAAAACGTCGGTAATCTCGTGTGTCCGGCGCAGTTCGATATCGGGGAACACGCCAAGGTCGCTGTGCTGAGCGTGCCGGAAGGCGACGAGAAACCGCTGAAATACCCGCCGTTGTTTCAGGCATGTGCGCTTGTAGTGTTAACCAAGACGGACCTGATCCCGTATACGGACTTCAACCGTGACGAGTTCACGAAGAATGTCCGCCTGGTGAATCCGAACCTGCCTGTGATGGAGGTCTGCTGCAAGACAGGCGAGGGGATCGACCGCTGGGTGGAGTGGCTTCAAGCGCAATACCGGGCCGCATTTCCCTGAACGGCTGCTTGAAGAATATCACGGCCTTCTGCTACTTGCCCCCGATTCGTACCTTGCCTGCAAGAGCGGCATCCCCGGACAAGATCTGTGTCTTCCCACTCTCAATGGAAATCTCTAACAATTCCACCGGCGTGTCCAGGTTAATCTCAATGTTGCCTAGACGTAGAGAGTTGGCGTTAAACAATGCGAGATAATTGATTTGGTTGTCCTTGCCCGACACAAAGCAGGCATCGCCCGACAACTCCAGCTTCAAATCGGGTTGTACAACCGTCTCATCCCCGGTACGGTCGGCGAACACAAATACCTGCTGCCGCCCGTCCGTCGTATCCAGAAGGAGAGCGCCGCTCATTTCATCCAGAAGCGGCCCACCCGAATTTGCTAACGGTAGACGTTTTACCTGTTTGACATTCGGTGTCTGTTCGTAAGCATCCATAACGCTCACAAAGCACGATGCGAGCGGCGCCGTTCCGGTTTTTCGGCGAACCGTCAGGCGAGAGACCCACTGCTGCCCGCCGCCGAAGTTCTCTCCCACATCTACAAAACACTCGGAAAGCGACACCTCGGCATGACCGGTGAGATCCGTGTATCGAAAATGTATGTTTTTGTCGTTTGGCAGATCGTTGTAAAAATCTCGTATCGCCCAATCCACGGCCCAGGGGGACTCGGGTGCGGGATCGGTCTGGGTATTTCGCATGAATGTGTCATGGCCGAAGTCCTCACCGGGTTTCAGATTCAGGCCCTCAGGCTGCGGTGTTCCGAAGAACGGGGTAAGGAACTTGGCGTGGTCCGTACCGCCGACGACACGGAACACATCGAGTAGATACGATTCTGCTTCGGACAGGTCCACCATGACCAGGGTTCGCTCATACCGATCCCCGGCGATCATCTCCGGACACGATGCCCTTACTAAGTGGATTCTCTTACCGCTCCCCCAGAGTGTAGTCGTTCCGTTACGCCACTCTTGATTTTTGCAGTCTACTACAACGGTATTATGAGCCGCTGTCATTGTGTACCAGACCGCTTCCGGGTAATCCCATCCGCCGTAGCCGACGGGTGGATAGCCGAAGTCGGGGAGGAGGTCCAGCCCCTTGGCAATGTAGCCGATGTTCATGCCGTCACGATGGCCATGGCCTCCGGTCGCATCATAATCCATCCAGGCGGCCCGCCGGTTTGGGCCTTTACCTGCTCTGAGAATAGCCACATGCCATCCCTGTTTGTTGACATCGCCCAGCCTGATCTCCGAGCCGAACGTATCGATTGCTTCCTGTACCTGCTTTTGAAACGGTTCGGGATCATCTGAGCAGAGGTCATGTGGGAGGCCGTCAACCTTCCGGTCGTTGGCGATATATAGCGCCTGGACAAACGCGGGATCATCTGTGAGTTTGTAAAGCCGCCAGAGGAATGGGTACATGGAGGGTTCCGGCCCGGCGGCGGGACGAGCGAAAGATACGCCGCAATAATTTATTACTTTCCGGCCGAAGGCGCAGCAATCGCCGATTGCGGGGTAGTATTGTTCCATGCACCATGTGTCGATATGGAAGCGAAAGGTGTCATACAGCACAGGGTGTTTCTTGTAGACATCTTCGAGCAGGTTGCCGCCCAGGCGATCAAATCGGGCGATCATGTCCGCCAGAGCGCGCGGCGCGATGGTTCCATAGCCGGTCAATCCTTTCTCACCGGTGACACCGTCCACTTTCGTGGATGTGTCGATAATCTGCGAGATCAGGTCCAGCACCTCCGTGCGATTCGACGGCCAACCGATTACGGCTTTCAAGGTTAGAACAGCTAAGGGGGTTCGCGGGTAGTTCGATTGAATTTTGTACTCGTTCTGAATGGTCTCGCGGAAAATCCGGTGTTCGATGTTGTCCTGGATCTTTTCAAAGGAGTCTTTGTTATTCGGGAATGCGCATTCTGCGGCTTTGCGGGAAAGGAACGCAACGAGATCGGAATCGCCGGGTAGCGCGTCAAAAATCCTGTCGTAGGCCTGTGCCAGTTCACGGACCTCTTCGCAGGCGTCATGCCACATCGACACATACCCGTTGGAGCCGAGTTTCCGTTCATAGCAGACCGCCTGTTCCTTAAAATCGAAGGATGGGTAAACATCCGCCACACGGTCTAACAGGATGGCGGCTTTGTGCGCATAGATGGGGTCCTGGGTGACGAAATAGGCTTCGCTCAGATTGACAATCCCGTCAACGACTAATCTTTTCCACTGGCCATAGATCAGGTAAGCAGCGATAAAACGCCATCTCTTGCCGTTGTCTATATAACCGTTTCCGTCATCTACTCCGAAGAGGTGAAGGGGATCGGCCGGGTCGGGATGATCCGCATTGAACAGAAGCGAACGATCCGCCATACCGGGGTCGAAAACGCCGAGTCCGAGCGGATGAATGCCGGAACGGTAATAGGCCGCGAAATCGTTGGTCGGGAACAGCGCATTACAGTGAGGGCATTGGACCTTGAACGGATGCACCCAGGGGTCCATTTTCCAGGAATACATTTTCACATCCTTGTTGCATTGGGGGCAGAAGCCGTCGGACCAGACCATCCAGGATCGGTGGAGAGTTGAACCGAACATCATATTCCACAGATTCTCATCGGATGCATCTTTCCATTTCTCGGCCTTGTTGACGATGGATTCCCGGATATCTTTCGCCCATTGGTATTTCTGAATGTTGGCAAGCGCATTATCGGAGAGAGTGCGCGGGTAGAGAACACTTGCCGTTTTCCGGCCGTATTCCGTAGCGGTTTCAGCAGCGGGTACGGTGAGAATCGGCGCAACGGCGAGGAGGAACGCAAAAACTGTTCTCATAGAGGGGCGGTTTCCTTTCAACGAATGATTCATGTAGCGTGGAAAGTCCTATTATGAATCTCAGGGTAGCGGTTCGACGGGAGGAAACCGCTACCCTGTGTCGGCTGATGAATCTCAGCAATACTCCTGAGTCTCCGGGTTATAGAACACGGTTTTACCGTTCCGGTATGAGAGATTGCAAAGATGCGCGGCGCAGATCACTTTGTGGCCTACTTCCACCGGCGAATTGGGTTCCTTGCGGGTTCTCATGCAATCGAGCCAATTACGCACATGCGCAGGTCCCTCGTATTGTCCCTGCCATTCCTCGACAGGTTGTTTTGACTCATCAATATCGGGGGTTTCCTTGTTGTCGACTCGCAGGTAGACTCGGTGATGTCCGTTGACTACAAGGACTCCTTCGGAACCGTAAAAAGTTCCGCCGACATCGTCATGGCCGTTAACAAACTGGACATCGAAGTTCGCCAGGAACGTTCCATAGTCAAGAACATTGTTTACCACATCGGGAGTCTGCCAGAAATCGAAGTAGTAATTTCCTCCGTTCGAGGCCGCGCTTTTGGGTCCTTCGGCATCCATCAACCATTGGACAATATCGATCATGTGCGCGCCGATATCCGTAGTCAGGCCGCCGGCGAAGTCCCAGAACCAACGCCAGGCAAGGAATCGTTTGACATCGAACGGCTGCTTCGGCGCTTTGCCGCAGAATCGTGTCCAGTCGACCTCGCCGTGAAATTCCTCATTGAGGAACGGGTCGCCCCGGGACCAGTCCCGCGTGTCGAATACGCGCACCCAGGCCACCTTGCCGATTTTGCCGGATCGAATGAGATCCCGTGCGCGAAGCCAGTGGTCCCCGCTGCGGCGGTGATTGCCGACCTGGACAATCCGGTCGGTTTTGCGGACCTCCTTGACCATATTCTTGCCTTCCTCAATGGTTTTTGAAAACGGCTTTTCGCAGTAGGCATCTTTGCCCGCTTTGACCGAATCGATCAGGGTATCGTGATGCCAGTGGTCGGGGACGGCGATGTATACGCCGTCGATATCTTCCCGGGCGAGAAGGTCCTGATAATCCAGGTAGGGGTCCGGGTCGCCGCCGCCCAGTTCTTTTGCTTTTGCCTTGGCGGCATTTCGCCGGACATCCCAGACATCGCACACGGCGGCGATCTGCGCGCCCGCCGCGATGCACTCCCTCATGCCCCATTGACCGCGCCCGCCGGTCCCGATAATCCCGATTCGGATGGTGTCATTGGCCCCGAGTACTCGTGAGGAGGCCGGTTTTGCAATCATCCCGGCCAATGCGGCGACAGTTGCGGTTTTGGCCGTTTGGTTCATAAAATCTCGACGATTCATCTCGGTTCGATCCATCGCTTGGTCACTCCTTTGATTGTACGTTTTGGGGATACTTTCACAGATTTTTTCAGATGCGGCTAGTGTTCAAGGTCCTTCCCAGAGAACACTGAGAGAATATGGAATGCCACTCACGGATCTGGTATGCTCCTTCGATCCTATTCGGAGCGATCTTGCGACTCCGCCAGTTTGAGAATCAACCGGCAGACAGGAGAAGATGCAAGACGGTTCGACGGGCAGTTCTCCATTGTCGCGGATTTTTGGCCCGCGCCATGGGCACAGCCGGATTCGCACCGGCCGGTACATTCATTTCCTCCACGGAGGCATCGGGACCCATGTTGACAATCGAAGAACCTTTTCATGGAGCCGTGTTGAATCATCGGCACGGCGAGGACACGCAGGGTGGCCTGCGGATTCAGGTGGTCGGGAATGCGCCGTTACGCGATACCGTGACGGTCAACGGAGTTCCGGCACGCAGGGAGGGGAATCGATTCCTTGTGTATAGCGTCCTGCGGGAACGAGAAACGGATATCGTCGCTGTCTCCCAGGGAAGCCTGGGCCGGCAGGAACATCGAATCAGGGTTGTCTGGGATCGGTTCTCCAAGCCGCGCTATCGGTTCTCCATCGACGACAACAGTTTCTTCCTTCGGGATGTCGCCCAGAAACAATATGCTTCTCTTTTCGACTGTTTCTATCTGAACATTCTCCGGGGACTGCACAAGCGATATGGCGCGCGCTTTGTATTGAATATCTATTACACGACAGGAGACGGATTCGATCTGCTCCAATTCCCGGATCGCTACAAAGGTGAATGGAAAGACAATGCCGATTGGCTCCGTCTGGCTTTTCATGCCTATGCGAACGATCCCGACCGTCCGTACCAGTACGCATCCGAAAAACAACTGATCGGCGATCTGGATCAAGTCAGCGAGCAGATTATTCGATTTGCAGGAGAGCAGACTCTTTCGCCGCCGACAGTGATTCATTGGGGAATGATTCCGCCGCCGCTGTTTAAACCGCTGTATGAGCGGGGTGTGCGTGTGCTGAGCGGCTATTTTGTTCCGAACGACAGAGGCTGGGATGTCAATTACTGCCTGGATGATGTGCGCTCGGAGTATCTTTCCCGGCACGATGCGTTAATGGATTTCGACAGTGGAATTGTGTTCTCACGAGTAGACGTTGTTTGTAACAATGTGCCGATTGAGCAAATTGTTTCCACACTGGAACCGCTCAGCCAGGATCCGAATACCGCGGAGATTATGGACCTGTTCACGCATGAGCAGTATTTCTGGCCTTTCTACGTAAGCTACATACCGGACCACGCCCAGCGTCTGGATGCGGCCATCCGTTTTGTGACAGAACACGGCTATCGGCCGGTCTTTTACCATGAGGGCTTTCTGGGCGGACCGGTTTAATACAGGACAGGAGATGACGTGATGAACGAGGAAAACGGTTTTCGGATGAATCGGCGCGATTTTCTTTATGGGACGGCCTGCGCGGCGGCAATGAGTGTGATGTCTCCCGCCGGTGTTCGGAGTGAACAAGTCGGCCGCCCCAATATCCTCTGGCTCACCACGGAGGATATGAGTCCCGATCTCGGATGCTACGGGGATACGTGGGCGATCACTCCGAATATCGACCGGCTTGCATTACAGGGGGTTCGGTACAGCAATGCTTTTTCCGTTGCCGGGGTTTGTGCGCCGAGTCGCTCCGCATTGATTACCGGCATGTATCCGTGTTCGATTGGAACCCATCCTATGCGTTGCCAGGGTGTGCCTCCTTCCTATGTGAAATGTTTCCCGGAATACTTGCGCGCGGCGGGGTATTACTGCACGAATAATTTCAAGACCGACTACAATTTCGATTCGCCGATCACGGCGTGGGATGAATGCAGCCGAGTATCCCACTGGCGCAATCGACCGGCGAACACGCCGTTCTTTGCCGTGTTTAATCAGACGGTTACTCATGAGAGCGAGATTCGCGCCGCTCCGGAAGATTTTGCAAAGAATATCGCGGCTCTCAAACCGGAAGAGCGACACAATCCCGACGACGCCAGGGTTCCCCCCTATTATCCCGACACGCCGATTACTCGAAATGACTGGGCACGGTATTACGACCTGGTTACGGCGATGGATTACAAGATTGGCGACCTTTTGAAGCAATTGGAAGAGGATGGGCTTGCAGAGAATACGGTTGTGTTCTTTTTCAGCGATCACGGTCGTGGATTACCTCGGGCGAAACGCTGGCTTTATGATTCGGGCCTTCATGTACCGTTCATTATCCGCTGGCCGGGTGTGATCGAGCCGGGAACCACATCCGACCGCCTGGTCAGTTTTGTAGATTTTGCGCCTACGGTTCTTTCAATAGCCGGTATTCCCGTTCCGAAGACCCTGCAGGGGCAGGCCTTTCTCGGCGAACAGGACACGCCTCCACGCAAGTACATCTATGGCGCACGGGACCGCATGGATGAAACGTACGATATCATTCGCGCCGTCCGCGACAAACAGTACAAGTACATCCGCAATTTCCAGCCGGGAAAACCGTATGCGCAGTACATTCATTATATGGAGGAGATGCCGACGATGCAGGAAATGCGTCTGCTGAATAAAACCGGCGAACTGAAGGGACCGCAAAAACTGTTTTTCCTCCCCGAAAAGCCGAAAGAGGAATTGTACGATATCACGCAGGACCCGCATGAGATCAACAACCTCGCGGCTCGGCGTGAATGCCGTCCCGTATTGAAGAGGATGCGGAAGGCGCTGAAGAAATGGATGGACGGGATCGACGATCTCGCATTCGTCCCGGAGGATGAATTGAATGAGCGTGTCCGACCCGGCGGCGTGTGGTCCGTAACCGAATCGCCGAGAATTGTTCCGGCGGGAGGCACATTTGAAAAGCCGGTGTTAGTTGAAATCAGCTGCCCCACAGAAGGTTCCTCCATCGCTTATACAACGGACACCGGCGAGAAACCCCATTGGCTACTTTACTCGCAGCCGTTCCGCCTGGAGAACAGCGTGCATCTCCGAGCCGTGGCGTGCCGGTTGGGGTATAAGGACAGCGAAATTGTAGAGGCGGACTTTAAGGTCGGGGGGAAGTAGACAGATCGGCCTGGATTCCGGCTTTCGCCGGAATGACGATAGAGTGTTTCGTGGGTGATGACTTTTGTCGGAGGGATGGCTGTAGAGGTAATTCACGAATTGCCCGCATGGGAATTGCCGCTACACCGGTAGAGCCTTTTCTTTCTCCCTCTGTTTCCGGGAAAGGGTTGGGGTGAGGGTCCCTTGCGGGTGGCACCGGCATCTTGCCGGTGGGATGAGTCAGCGTCTCGCAATCTCCTCCAACCTCCCCATTGCCTTCTCGATGAGCTCCCGCGCTTGTTCTTCGCACTTCCGTAAATGTTCCTCCGAGCCGAATTCTCCGGCTGCGGTGAGTCTTTCGCGATATCCCGGCAACGCTTTCTCGACTGCATGAAGCCAATCGCGGAAGAATTCGACGTTCTCCTGATGAATTTCCTGTGGTCGGTCGGCTACCGTAATCCAGATCGGGCTGGTCATGGCGAATTGGGTATTGGATAGGGTGTTGCACAATTCATCGGATGGAGGTCCCCACACACGCGCGTAAATCCAGCCGCTTTCTTTAATAGATAATGTGTGGTTCAGCCCGATTTCTATCTCCTGGGGGCTATCACGGTGAAAAACGACATTGCCGTTATTCACAATCTCCAGTTTTTCAAGGCCCCACCAGGAATGGGCGGTGACTTGCACGGCAACCTTTCCAGGGGAGTCGAGGCGGATCTCGTCCCCCGGGATCCGGCTGTTTACTTTCAGATCCAGTAACGGGCCGTTTGTAGCGAAGGTGTGTCCATCGCGACAGGCTTGGGCGATAGAATCGAAATCATTTTTCTCTGCATGGACATACGTTCGGAATCCGCCGGGAGTAATTATGCCCTGATCGACGTAGCAATCGGAAGAGCCTCCTACACCGAATCGAAATCCGAGATTCCAGAGGCGCTCCAGGGTCCGCATCTTGTATGGCAAGTCGTAAACCCCTTCACTCGAGAGCATGTCTACCAATGTCTGTTGTCCCAATAATAAATCAATCGGCAATTCCCGCGCAATGAGGCCGATTCTGTGATCGGCCAGTTGCCGGGCTGTGTTCTCATCGGTCATGTCGCCGAACGGGTGGGTGTATATCAGGAATCCTCCGTATTTCTCTACCTCCTCTCGGAAGGTACAGTTTGCGGGCCAGAGCGCGAGGGGCGCCGGAAGATCAGGGATATGTTTTACGTTAATATAATTCACATGTCCCCAGAAATCCGTTGTAATCTCATGCGCAACTTCGCAAATCAGATCGTCATAGACATAGTCGGGATTGTTCTCCACATACTGTTTTACCCATGCCATTTCGGCTTGAAGTGAAATGTAGTCAAGCCCTTCTGCCTGCGCAATATGACACACATCCGGGATGGTCATCAGCGGATAACGAGTGTTACCGTGAAAGAACAAATGCAGGTGATGATCTCCGGCTTGCCATTGCCCATGCCAACGCCGATTCCCAGGCTCCACTTCAGTGAAGGCAAGAGTCGCATCCGCTGTTTCACCGGCGGCAATGGGGATTTCCTGGTCTACCGGTTTGCATAAGAATCCGCGAACGGCGCGGATTCGGTGCAAACCGGCGGGCAATTCCACCGTGATCGGCGCTCGCTCACGTCCGATGAAGCCGTTGATCTCGGAGAATTGATATGTGTCGAGCTTGAGGTTTGGGGAACTTGGAATGAGGATTCGCGCCGGGATCTCCTCTCCGGTTCGTCCGTCAACCGTGTAAACACGCAGAACGCCGTTCTTTGGGTCAGTCGGGAGATACTTCTGAGGCGGTTCGAAAGCAATATCATCAATCAGGTATTCCCCCGGATGGCCCTCGCCCGTTCCATACCAGAACCGGGCGAGTTCGGACGCGGCGCCCTCCGGCGTTCCCACAGGCGGCCAGGAAGAACGAAACAAGATTTGCACTGAATTCGTCTCTTTGGGAGTGGTGAATCGAAAGCCGTCACAGGACCAGCCATCGGTTCGCAGAAGGTGGATTTCCTTTGAGACATCGGAAATGACCGCGCCGTCGGCGTTGAAAAAGGTGAGAACGCAAGCACATAACTTGAGGGAGAAGGCCCAATGTCGTTCGCCAGACGCCTGAATGCGAAATCGCAGGCGGGCATCCATGTCCGCCGGGACTGGAATCTTCTCGGAAGCCCATTCCACGTTATGGCCGCGAGAGGTAATGCGAATGGCATGGGAGGCTGTATTGGTTGCGAAAGCGATCAGGGCGGCGGGGTCTTCCCCATCGGTTGTGCAGGTCCATCCCTTCAGCCGACCGTCCGGCAAGACCTGCTCGAAATTTCCGTTGATGCGGATAGCGGTCGGATCGGAGGTCGCGATTTGAACCAGACAAATCAGGATTCCCGCCACAAGTGCGGAATAAATCTTTCCGGTTTTCTGTGTCCTATTGGAATGCCACATTGCCGATCCTCCTTAAGCCAGGATTATGTCTGGTGTCGTGTAACCGAGTTGCCTTTACAGCGTGTTACGTCATCGCGAGGAGCCGCCCGGAGTCTGCGAAGGGCGGCGACGTGGCGATCTCAGGGTTGCTCGTTCGAACGGCGAGACTGCCACGCTTCGCTCCTAAGAAACAACCACAGGCTGGAAGCCTGTGCCACCCGATTAACGGGGATTTACCGGGTGGCACCGGCATCTTGCCGGTGGCCCCAGTTTCAGCCCGTTTCTTGACCCAATCACCGGTCCCGCCGGAGCGAGGCTCCAAATGACGATACTGTCAAGACTATTCATTTACACAACACCAGCCCCCGGTTCTTATTGCTCCTGTGTGGACCGGTAATACTGCATCAGGATTTGTGCCACTTCCGGGCGGGAGAACTCCGGCGGTGGAGCCTCGCCCCGGGAGAGCATCTCGCGGACCTTTGTGCCGGAAAGCAAAATAAAGTCTTCTTTGGTGTGATCCGGCACATCGCGCATCATCACCACACGCCCCAGTTTCCTGGACCAGGCCGTGTGGTCGGCCTCGAAAATGTTGATCTGTAGCGCTCCCGGCGGGACCTCCTCCCGGAAAATCGCCTGGGCGTCAAACGGGCCGTAGTAATCACCCACCCCGGCATGATCGCGACCCACGATCAGGTGAGTGCAGCCCGCGTTCTGACGGAAAACAGCATGAAGCACGGCCTCACGCGGCCCGGCATAGAGCATGTCGAATCCATAACCGGTTACCAGAACTGTATTCGGCGGGAAATACAGTTCTACCATTTTACGAATGCAGGCATCCCGGACATCCGCCGGAATGTCGCCTTTTTTCAGTCTGCCGAGAAGCATGTGAATCAGAATGCCGTCCGCGTTTACGGCTTTGTGAGCCATGCGGCACAATTCCTCGTGCGCCAGGTGCATAGGATTCCGGGTCTGGAACGCGACGACTTTTTCCCAGCCGAGCTTCTTCATTTCTTCGCGGATTTGACAGGCGGTCCGGAACGTCTCCGGAAATTCCTTCCCAAAATAGGAGAAATTGAGAACTTGAATGGGGCCGGAGATAACAACGTTTCCGACGGAATTGAATGCGGCAACTCCCGGATGGTTTGGATCGGTTGTCCGAAAGATTTTTTCGGTCATCCACTTCATGTCATCATTGGTGAATTCTTCAATCGTTTCCACGGTCTGGATGGCGAGGACCGGATTTCCATCCACATTCGGGTCTCGCAGGGCGATCCGCTTTGCGCCTTTGATCCCATCGGCGTTATTTACCACGTTCACAATCGGGACCGGCCAGAACAGGCCATCGGTGGTGCGCATGTTTTCCGCGACACGGAGGCTGTCTGCGCGGTTCATATAGCCCTTGAGCGGATTGAAATACCCGCTCCCCAGCATGACCGCATTGGCCGCGGCAGCCGAGGAAACAACAAGGGACGGCAGCGATTCGGCCTCCTTCAGTAATTCATTTCGCTGATTTTCGTTTTGAACATACAACGGATTCAACGTATCCGTTCCATGGGGTTTGATCATTACACCTGTCTCACTTTCATGGCAATTATTTCCGGGAATGCAGGTTACGACGCGGGGTGCAAATTTTCCAGTATTCACGCCAACCGTCGGGCAGGGACGCCTGGCCTACTGGTGGGACAGGCCAGTGGGACAGGCCTCTGTGCCTGTCGATGGGCATTCGGTAGCTGCCAGGCAGGGACGCCTGGCCTACTGGTGGGACAGGCCAGTGGGACAGGCCTCTGTGCCTGTCGATGGGCATTCGGTAGCTGCCAGGCAGGGACGCCTGGCCTACTGGTGGGACAGGCCAGTGGGACAGGCCTCTGTGCCTGTCGAAAGAAGATAAACGGTAGGACAGGCCTCCGTGCCTGTCGATGGAGAAATTTGCCAGGCAGGGACGCCTGGCCTACTGGTGGGACAGGCCAGTGGGACAGGCCTCTGTGCCTGTCGATGGAGAAATCTGCCAGGCAGGGACGCCTGGCCTACTGGTGGGACAGGCCAGTGGGACAGGCCTCTGTGCCTGTCGATGGAGAAATTTGCCAGGCAGGGACGCCTGGCCTACTGGTGGGACAGGCCAGTGGGACAGGCCTCTGTGCCGTTCGATGGGCGAGATTTCTTAGAAGGCCGGGAATTACTTTTTCGGCAGCGATGTTCCGGCGATCTTCGTGTAGAACGGGAATTCGGCCTTTCTCGCGAACGATTCCGAGGCACAGCCGATACAGGGCGATCCGGCCTTGATACAGGTATTGGTGCGGGAGTTCCAGTATCGTAATGTGCAATCCGCACGCGTGTTCGGGCCGAGACAACCCAGTTTGAACAGGCACCCATCCTGTGAAAAAGTCCCGGCAAATTTTTCCCGTTCGTAGTCGGTGAAACGGGGGCATTGTTCATGGACAATCTTGCTGAAGAACACCTTCGGACGTCCGAGATCGTCCAGCTCGGGACCACCGAATTTCAAGACGTGCGCCAGTGTGCCGACGAACCAATCGGGATGACAAGGGCATCCGGGGAGAACAATCGTCGGAACAGTAATCCCTTCATTTTTCAAAAATGCGGGAACACTGGTCGCACCCGTGGGGTTGTTGTCGGCGGCAGGGATTCCTCCGAACGCCGCGCATGAACCGATGGCGATTACCATCTGCGCTTTTCGAGCGGCACGAGAAACCAGCGCCGAAACCGGTTCATGGCGCATCAGGCAGGCCTCGGGCATCCCGGCGGGGATGGCTCCCTCGACCACCAGAAAAAATCCGCCTCGTTGCATAGTTTCCTGGACTATTTTCATCGCCGTATCGCCGGTCGCAGTGGAAAGGGTCGAATGGAAGATCAGAGAGATGAACTTTGTGAGAATCTCGCCGGGGCCGGGATCCTCCGAGTTGAGAAACGACAGGGAACAGCCGGAACAGCTCAGCCCCTGCAGCCACAGGACGGGCGGATTGCCGGCGGCGAGCTGTCCCAGGGCTTCGGCCATTCGGGGAACCGCACCAGCCCCAAGGCCCATCATGGCGCACAGTTTCGTGCTGATACTCAAAAATTCGCGTCGGCTGAGTTTCGACATCACACGTTTCTCCATGGTTAGTGAACGGCGCAGGCCAGGCACGGATCGAAAGAGCGTACCACTCGTGTGGCTTCAATCGGGTTGTTCTCATCCTGAATGGGGGTCCCGATAAGGGCTTGCTCCATAGGACCGGGAACGCCCCGGTCATCCCTTGGAGAGCAGTTCCAGGTGGTGGGCACGACACATTGATACCGAGCGATCTTGCGGTTCTCGACGGTAATCCAGTGACCCAGTGCGCCCCGTGGCGCTTCTGTCAATCCATAACCGCTTGTCGATTCGGGAATCTCAAAATCCTGGAAAGTCGGTTGGTCCGGCACAAGTTCCTCCACCCATTGCGCACATTGGTCGGCAACGATCTTGCATTCAATCGCTCGCGCGGCATGACGACCCATGGTGGATAACAGTGCATCCGGCCCTTGCCCCAACCGACTCAACAGACGGTCGATTTCTTCCTTGACTTGCGGTGGATCGCCTTGCCGGCAGGCCACAAGCATCCTGGCAAGCGGTCCGACTTCCATGGGAATCCCCTCATACCGTGGAGCCTTAACCCAGGAATAGGCCCCGCTTTTCCCTGGAGCAGGAACCGTCTCCCCATCGGAGGGAGACAGGCCCGATGGGGAAGAAAACAGCGAATACAGCACATCTTCCGCAATTTTCGTGTGATCGAACGACCGGAGATACGTGTTTGTAAGAACACCGGATGGGAAAAACGTGGACTGAGAACCGTCGGAATTCGCGAAAACTCCAAAAACCAGAAAATTGCCACAGCCTTTACCGATCTGGAAGTACTCCGGGAAAGCGGAAGCCACCGCAATAACATCCGGCAGGTAGCATTTATTGATAAATGTTTGCAGTTTTCTCAATTTCGACTGGTATTCAATAATCTGCCGCGTTGTCACCCGCTCCGTGACTCCGCCCGGAACCAGGGTGGGAACATGGGGGATTTTCCCCCCGAAGATCGCGGCCATTTGATGAGCCAGAGCGCGCATCTCCAGGGCCTGAAGGTAATTCTTTACCGCCAGGATATTCGCCTGGGGATCTTCCAGGTATCGCCCCGCATATCGCGGGAGAAACGGCGCGGCCGGATAAACCATATTCGTGGAGGTCTGCGACTGCACCCAGGCTTTCATGTCGCACAGCAACGGATCGCTCCCCTGGTATTGAGTGATCGCCTCCATATCCACAAAATCGAACGCCGAAAGCTGGTAGAAATGAATGATATGAGATTGAATATAGTTGGCCCCCAGAATCAGGTTTCGAGCCAACCGACCATTTTTCGGGACAGTCACACCATAAGCCATATCTTGGGCCAGAACGGATGCCGTTCCATGCGAGACGGGGCAGACTCCGCAGATTCTTTGTGTGATCTGTTGGGCGTCCAGCGGGTCGCGTCCGCGCAGAATTATCTCGAATCCGCGAAACATCTCCCCGGCGCTGTACGCATCCGTTACGCGGTTCGCATCAACCTCCAGACGAATAGACAGATGGCCCTCAATCCTCGTGATGGGATCGATCATCACTTTTTTCGCCATAATGTTTTGATCCTCGGCACGATAAAAATGCACCGAATTCCGCATGGGACCGGATACGCTGGTCAAGACAACTCAAAGTAAGGAAGAGAACCGGGTCTGTCAAGTCGGAATCTGGAGGTGACAGATTCACTGTACAAACGCCTTCACATAATCCCTGTGCGGCGATACCCACACAGGTCTACAGGCTTTGTCGAGAACGCGCCCTTGAGGGTTGGAGATGGATCAGTTATGTTTCCTTCAAAATTGTCCGGTACGACAGGAGAGTGTTCATGGCGTTGCTGGATGCTTATCTGCCGGTTCTGATTCTTGCCGTGATTGCGGCGCTTTTCGCCGTGGGGACCATCGCGCTTTCTTTTCTTTTTGGAATCCGAAAACCCTCCGAAACGAAACAGGAGCCTTATGAGTGCGGAATGCCTCCGGTCGGGGATGCGCATGAGAGATTCCCGGTTAAGTTTTTTCTGGTTGCCATGATTTTTGTCATATTCGATATTGAGATTATTTTTCTGTATCCCTGGGCCGTGATCTTTCGCGATTTGGGACTGTTCGGCCTGGTGTCCATGGGATTGTTTCTGGCCATCCTGGTTTTGGGATTGGCCTATGACTGGAGAACGGGGATTCTGGATTGGGGACCGGAGGTAAGGGAACGCCGGCCGTTGGTTCGCAAGGAGGATTCCTGATGGGCCTGGAGCATGAAATCGCCCGGGCGCTGGGCGAAAACGTTTTGCTGACCACGATGGAAACTGCCATTAACTGGGCACGTAAGAACTCTTTGTGGCCGTTGACGCTTGGATTGTCCTGTTGCGCCATTGAGATGATGGCCACGGGGGCCTCACGGTACGATATGGCGCGTATGGGCGCCGAGGTGTTTCGGCCCTCTCCCCGCCAGGCAGACCTGATGATCGTGGCAGGCACAATGACAAAAAAAATGGCCCCGGTTGTTCGCAAGTTGTACGACCAGATGTCCGAACCGAAGTGGGTGATTGCCATGGGGTCCTGCACCTGTTCCGGCGGTATGTTCAACGTGTACAGTGTGGTCCAGGGGATTGATGAGGTCCTTCCGGTAGATGTGTATATTCCCGGATGTCCACCGCGTCCGGAGGCGCTGCTCTATGGAATTGTCCAACTCCAGAAAAAAATCGAGAAGCTGAAATTGAATCCGTCGGGCAACCGGCCTGAGACGGAAGTCACTTAGGTCTGCTCATGCCGAGAAAAGCCATCCACCCCGCTGTAAGAGATCGGATTGTCCAACTCCTGGAAACGAATTTCCCCGGCGCCTTGCAGAAATGGTACGAAGCACACGGAGAGTTGACCCTGGTCGTCGATCCGGTGCGGATTCGATCCCTGTGTGTTTTTCTGCGCGATCATCCCGATTTGCGGTTTGATTTTCTCAGCGACCTGACCGCGGTCGATCTCCTCGGACAGGAACCCCGCTTTGTTATGGTGTACAACCTGTTTTCAACCACTCGGCGCCATCGGGTCCGTTTGCGGGCCGCCGCCCTGGGTGATCCGCCTTCCATCGATACGGTCTGCGATATCTGGCTTTCCGCCAATTGGGATGAACGGGAATGCTGGGACCTGTTGGGTGTGGTGTTCCGAAATCATCCGGATTTGCGCCGGATTATGCTGCACCAGGACTGGGTGGGACATCCGCTGCGAAAAGATTACAAGACCGCAGAGGAGGAATGCTACGACTACCTGGGCAAACGCCTGGCCGACGAGTGAGTTCTGACCATGCCTTACCGTCTTGATTTTCAGGCTGACTCCAGCATTACCAAGGCCCTCAAAGAGAGTCCTGAAGGCCATGAAAGAATGGCGCTGAACATGGGGCCGCAGCACCCCAGCACGCATGGCGTGCTTCGTCTTGTACTCCAATTGGATGGGGAGACCGTGGTTCGATGTGTTCCCGATGTCGGTTATCTGCATCGCGGGATGGAAAAGCTGGCGGAAGAAAAAGGGTACCACCGCTTTATTCCGTACACCGATCGGCTGGATTACCTCTCGCCGATGAGCAACAACACGGCTTACTGTCTCGCGGTGGAGAAACTGCTGGATGTGGAGTGTACCCCGCGCGCGCAATACCTGCGCGTGATTCTTTGCGAACTGGCCCGGATCTCTTCCCATCTTCTCTGGCTGGGCACCGCCGCGCTCGACATTGGAGCGGTCACCGTGTTCCTCTATACGTTCCGGGAACGTGAAAAAATATACGATATCTTTGAGGAGGTTTGCGGCGCACGGTTTACCGTGTCCTATATGCGCATCGGAGGGATGTCGGTCGATGTGCCGGAACATTTTGTTCCGATGGTTACTCATTTCATCGATGAGTTCGGAAGACGGGTGGATGAATACGAAACTCTCTTAACCAATAATCCCATCTGGCGAAAGCGGACCGAAGGTGTGGGAGTTATCCCCCCGGAGCGCGCCATCAGTTACGGAGTCTCCGGTCCCAGCCTGCGCGGCAGCAATGTGGACCTGGACCTTCGGCGGGATGATCCATATCTCGTTTACGACCGGGTTGAATTTGATGTCCCCGTCGGGAAACACGGCGATGTGTTTGACCGGTACGCGGTGCGCATTGAGGAAATGCGGCAGTCGCGACGGATCATTCGGCAATGCCTGCGGGACTTGCCGGGAGGACCGGTCAAAATCGACAACCACAAGGTCATTCTTCCTGCCAGAGAAAAGATCAAAACTTCCATGGAGGCATTGATTCATCACTTCCTGCTCATTTCGGAGGGAATCAAAGTCCCGGAAGGCGAGGTGTATTCGGCGATTGAAGCGCCGAAAGGCGAACTGGGATTCTATGTGGTCGCAGACGGGACGGGCCATCCGGTTCGGATGCGGATTCGTTCCCCGTCTTTTGCCAATGTCTCCGCGTTGCCTGAAATGTGCCGGGGCGCGATGATCGCCGATGTGGTGGCGATCATCGGAAGTATCGACCTGGTTCTGGGCGACTGCGACCGATAGGGATCAGGAGTGGGCGCAGTGTCGGCATGATCGCCCTGTAAACGGGGGGAGGATAGGCTGTTCTCTCTCCCTCCAGGAGAGAGTTGGAGTGAGGGAATCCGAATTCTCTTCCGAGAGGTGAAACATGAACAGACGATGGTTCTACATGGCTCTCCTGATCCTCCTGATTGTTGCTCCGTCCGAGGCGTACCGAGACCGTGGCAGCTGGAAGAAAAGCCTGCACGAAAAGGCGCTCTGTTTCGAGAAGCAGACCAAAGAACGTCACAACATCCTTGGTTCCTACCCATCCTGCGTGCCGCTGGTTCCTCCCAGGCACTATGCCGGCTCACAGGAAGGAGCCTGGAAACAGCTGGTCGAAACGGGCGAACTTCCGCCGGGCTGGATTGTGGATCATGGGACCACAGGAGTATCCAATATCGCCCACACCAGCTCCTGGACCGGCTGCTACCTGACAGCCGAAGCGTTTCGGGTGGCGTTCTTGCGTGACAGGTATGGAGTGGACAGGCCGGAATATCAGGAAGCCTACGCGAGAGCCAATGAGGTGATTTCCGCGTTCCGGGTTCTTACTCTGGTCAGCGGCCGACCGGGATTCCTGGCGCGTGGAATCGCGCTGGGACATGGGATTTCTTATGAGGAACGGGCCGGTGTCGGGACGCGGGACCTCTGGGCACAGGGAGCCGGTGAGTATTCGTACCTTCGGTATCGCGGCGGACCGAGCCACCACAATTACGATCATGTGTTTCGCGGGCTTGGCATGTACTATTTCGTCGCTGCCGACGATCGCCAAAAAGAAGCCATTCGGGAGATTGTTGCGGATATGTCCGACTGGGCGCACCTCGAGAACAACATGGTTGTCATGCACGCGGACGGGAAACATGAAAGCACGGTCCTGATCGGCGGCTGGCGGGCATTCGAGGGAACCGACCGGCCCTCCGGCAGCTCTCTCATGGCAACAACCGGCTTGAAAATCGCCGCCGAAATCACCGGAAACGAGAAAGTGGAACGGCTGTACGAAAAATGGACCGACGCCCTGGGATACCGTAACCCCGAAATGACCGCGAAGAGCATTATGGGAAAAGCACGGGATAACTATGACGATACGGACCATCTGCTCGGCGACCTGTATTTGCTCAATCTCATTGAAAAAGACCCCGAATTGCTGTCGTTCTATCGAAAATGCGTCAAGGATTCCTGGGAGGTCCACAAGGAGGACAAGTATTCCTGGTTTAACTTTGTCTATTGGGCCGTATTGGGTGAGGAATACGGGGACCCGGAAGGATCGCTCTGGAATCTTCAGAGCCACCCGACCTGCCGGATTTTCCAGCCGCAGATGAACAGCATCCGTAAGGACCTGGAATTGCACCCGGATGGGCGCAGTCTGCCTCCATTGCCGGTTTATGAACGACCGTCCGATAACGAATATGAATGGAAAATCAGTCCCTATGAGCTGGATGGCTGGCTGAGCCGAATTGTTTCCGTGTTGGAGGTGTCGCCCCACGATCCGTATGTGCAATTTGCCGCAGACACATCCGGTTATTCCTACTGGAGCAACACGAACGGGGAGATCTGGCACGCAATGGGGGGATTGCCGCTTGTTCGCAAATTCCTGTTTTCCACAGACTATCCCTGGATTGCCTTTGCTGCCACCAGTGGAGGAATCTATCGAACAACCGACCAGGGGCGCGGCTGGGGTCAGGTTTTCCCGGAAGCGGTGGAGAGCATCGAGTTCGATCCTGACAATTCGTACGTGCTTTATGCTGTGGGACCGAACGGTGTGTTCAAGAGCTCCGAGGCACGGGAGAGGGATCTCGGCACAGCCTGGCGTTCTATCAGCGGGTACACACCATGCGAGTCGCAACGGGCCTTTGCCGTGGATCCGCGCGGTGAACATGCACGGCTTTATCTCCTGACTCGCGACGGTTTGTATGTGAAAACGGAAGGGGATACGGAATGGACAGCCCCCGCTCGAATGTTCCGTACAAGGGATTTTTCCAGCGTGGAACCGTTGGTTGGTTCGCCCTTGTGGATTCGAGTGGATGACTGCAAAAAAGACCGCCTGTTTCGTGCGGTCCAGGTTTCCGAATCAGAAGAGGGTCCATCCGGCCCGATTCTGGAAGTGAGCGACAATGGTGGGAAAACGTGGTCTCCGATCCTGCGGAAACTGAAGCCCGCCCTGGATTGGGTGATCTGGACAGAAGACTCCGTCGAAATACCGATGCCGGAATTGATGGCCATGATGGCGGAGTTCCGCAAGTTCCCGATTCGGGATGTGCGAGTGGATCGACACGATCCGAAAACGTGGTACGGTCTGATGGATGACGGGATTGCCGTTACTCACGATGACGGCGAAACCTGGACCAAAGGCGCGGAGGGACTGGATATCCCGCGAGTCGGCGCCTTATGGACACCGCGCCACTCCAGCGATGTGTATGTCGGCACACCCGCCGGGATGTATGTCAGCCATGACCGGAGCGCAACCTGGGAGGACACATCGCTGATCCTTCAGGGAGACGGCGCAATCCGCTCGGAAATCGGTGGGATCGGTTACCTGACCGCTTACTGGATGGGGCGATACCATGGGTTCATCACCGATGAGCAGGCAACGGCACAATGGTGGTTGACTGCTGAGAAAGGCCACCCGGGGGTTGACACGAAACCCGACTGAAATCCTGCAATCCTGAGCTCAACCCCCCTTGTATTCCCCCCGAGCTTCGAGGGGAAGCAAAACCTGTCCCCCGAAGATCGGGGGAGGTAAGGTGGGGGTTGACAGGTCAGGCAGCCTCAGCCCCTCTGCGTTTCCCCCGGACTCAGCGGGAGAAAGTTTTTGTGCTTTCGCCGGGATCATTCCAGCTGAAAATCCAGCTCCAGTTTTTCGTTCGCGGCAATCATCTCGTCCCAAGTTACCACCCGGTTCTGGTAAGAGGCGGTGCGTCCGAGAATAGATGTCAGTGTGCTGTTGGCAGCATCTTCCGCGTGGTTCATATATTTGCCCGAACCAATGGCCCGGATGAAATCCTTGCAGTTGTTGTTGACGCCGATATCCCAGGTATTGTCGTGCTCGGTGCCTTCCCAGTCGTTTTTGCCGATCTCCCCCACGATTGAGACCGGGCCGGTTCCCCACGAATCCGAGCAGTAATGCGCATGAAGAACGCCCAGCGATCCGAATACCCTTCCTCCCAGATTGTTGTACCGATTTACAAACCGGGAGCAATTCAAGTCGATCACCGGGCCGTTCCCGTACCAATAGGTTACGGTGAAATGATCCCAATTGTTGCCGTTGTTCAGACGGACTTTCAACCCGCCGGTTCCATAGGCTTTTGTGGGATGCGTTCCAATAATCCAGTCCATGATATCCATGGCATGGACCGCCTGATCGACAATATCATCCCCGGAAAGAACTCGGTCCGTCGGATAGCACCGGAGACGGTATTCGGATTCCGTCAATCCTCCCCGGTCCGGTTTTCCTGCGGCCGGGAAATGGTTAAATGCCTCGCCGGAGACCATCTCGCCGATAGCCCCTCCACGAACACGTTGCACGGCCTCGACGAAGAACGGGCTGTTGCGGGATTGAAAATCGACAAGAAATGCCGTCTTTCCCTCGGCTTTCTTGCCGCTCTCTTTGATACTCGTACAGCCGGGAACATCGACCGCAACCGGCTTTGCCAGCCAGAGGTGCTTTCCGGCCTCGACCGCGGCGGCCGCCTGTTCCGGGTGAAAATAGGGAGGCGTCGTAATGACAACCGCGTCGATGTCCGAATTCAACACCTGACGGTAGCTGTGCAGGCCACGAAAGACTTTCGGATGATCGTCGGGAAACCTTTCCTGAAAGAAATCCATTCGATCCTGGAAATAATCGCAAATCGAAATCAATTGAACATTATCCGGGGTGTTCTGTCGAAATTTCTTCCACACAAAAACTCCCCGGCCTCCCGTGCCGATGATCCCGAAGGTGATTCTTGAATTGGCCGAACTGCCGAATACTGTTTTCGGCTTTGCCAACACCAGACCTGCCATTCCTGCCGACACCGTGGCAAGAAAGGATCTCCGATGGCTTTGCGTTGCGACTGTTGTGTCCATCTGCCTATCCTCCCGATCTCTTATGATGATTTTTATGTTGATCTCCGCCTCGCTCTCATCTTGTATAGGCCGGAGACACAGGTGACAGAGTTTTCATCGTGACGAAAGGGAACTCTGTTTGCTTTCGTTGTTCCCTGTTCACAGAAACAAATCCAGTCAGACCGGGTTATTCCCTGCCTTTGACCCCGACGAAATGCTGGGTCCTGTCGCGGAACAGGATGTTGAACGTTGTCAATGAGCCGTATATGCCGGTGATATACTGCTGCAAATTGACTTTGTCGGCATCATCCAGCTTCGGGTGCTGATTGATCTTCTGCTCCAGGACCCGCAATCGGTCACGAACCATAACGATCTTGTGAAAAAACACCTCGATGGGAACTTCCCTGGCCTGGAGAGACTTGTCCCGTGGCTGCAAAATCAATGTCCCACCGATCCAGCGGTCACCGAGAGGATAGTATCCCAAATCCAGTTCTTCTTGAATCACTTCCCGAAGAGCGTCCTTGATTTCTTCCACATCCATCTGTAGTACCCTCATTCTCTGTTGGAAAACTTAATGATGTTGCTGCTGAGAAACCAGCGTATCTATTCTAGCGCAGCGCGGCCGACAGTCAGGGGATCGGTCATAAGTTCTCCTGGGAGAGATCGAGCCTATCGACAGGCACAGAGGCCTGTCCTACCAGTAGGCCAGGCGTCTCTGCCTGGCAGCTACCGAATGCTCATCGACAGGCACAGAGGCCTGTCCCACCGTTTATCTTCTTTCGACAGGCACAGAGGCCTGTCCTACCGTTTATCTTCTTTCGACAGGCACAGAGGCCTGTCCCACCGTTTATCTTCTTTCGACAGGCACAGAGGCCTGTCCTACCAGTAGGCCAGGCGTCCCTGCCTGGCAGCTACCTTGCGAAGATTCCTCTGGACTTGTCATTGTCGGACGCTGCGTCTAATCTTCTGAAATACAATATGGATGCAATTTACGGAAGATGAAATAAGAGGTTCTGATGGTTGAAAAAAGCCTGGATTGTAAATTGGCGGAGATCCATGCCAATCCCAATTCCAAGACATTCATTCTGGCGGATGCGAAGGATGCGGACATGGCGTTCGGGATTCGGTCCGGCGGTGTTTCACCGGAATCGTATCACGGCGAGCTGCGTTTTCGGAGTATAGCGGAATACCGGGAAATGATGCGTCAGGTGACTCGTCAGGCAGCCGTGGACATTATGCTGATGTCGGCAAGCAGCAACGAGATCCTGACCATCCGGGAACGTCTGTTCGACAATTCCCCTGTGACCCCGGCGGTGCGCACAAACGACACGACAGACATTCATATTGCCCGTCACGGCATTTATGTCAACGAGTTTTCACGCCCGTTTCGAACCACAACCATCGACCACGCGCAATGCGGGAAATACGAGTGCGCTCCCTCGGAACGTGGAATGGGAGCGAACCTCGGCCTGTATTCGGTAACCTTCAATAATCATCATGAGCGGGATTTGGAAACTCTCAAGGCGTTCAAAGCATTTCGCCTCGAAGCGGAAGAAAAGGGATTCCGGTATTTCCTGGAGATTTTCGATCCGAATGTGGATATCGGCCTGTCTCCCGACAAACTTGGAGAGTTTGTCAATGACATGATTACGAGAAGCCTGGCGGGGGTAACCGAAGCCGGACGTCCGCTGTTTCTCAAAATGGTGTATCACGGCCCGAAAGCGATGGAGGAATTGGTTCATTACGATCCTCACCTGATTGTGGGGATTTTGGGCGGCTCGGCGGGAACGACTTATGATGCGTTTAAGTTGATTCACGAGGCCCGGAAGTACGGTGCGCGTGTCGCCCTGTTCGGCAGGAAAATCAATAATGCGGAGCATCAATTGGCTTTTGTGCGATTCTTGCGCCTGATTGTAGATGGGGCGATCTCACCTGAAGAGGCCGTGCCGGCCTACCACGCCGTCCTTCAGGGAATGGGAATCAAGCCCCGCCGGTCTTTGGAAGACGATTTGGCGCTGACGTCGGGCATCATGAGCTATGGCGGGTCCGGGACGGCTATTGTCGATATGAGTCGTCGAGCGGGATCGGTTGGAGAGAAAACGACCTCTGCAAGTCCAGCCACCTCGGACGGAACTCCCTCACGAGCGCTTTCACCAAGTGCGGAACCGGATTGGAGTCGGATGACCCCACAAGAGAAACTGGCATACAACCAGAGGGAACGGGACCGGATTTTCGGCTGACTTTTCAGAAGAGACGGACGCAATTAGCCCGACTGGCGTTCCAGGGACTTACCGGAGCCACCGTCCGCCGTTCCGGTTCGGCGCGCGGTCTCTGGGGGCTGACCGGCAGCCGCGCCTCGTGCCCCGCAATTCTGGCAAACCCACGTATTGTCGATCCGTGTGAACATCCACAATCCCAGCATCACGGTTGGAATCCCGATCACAATTGAAAGAAAAAATCCCAGGCATCCCAGCAAAATGGTCAAAACCACTCCACAGGCTGTAATGCCGAGAGAAAGAAACGGGTTGAATCGCTGAATCCGCATTTCCACCACCAGCGCGCCACATTGCGCACAGGGGGGAAGTTCTTCCGAATCCCGCTTGTTCCGGGGTGTGGAAGGCGGGACTCCCTCCTGGCTCTCTCCCGCAGTGGCTTGATCGACATGCTCCAGTTCATCCGGATTTACCGGTTGGAAGCCGCCGCTGTTTTCCCCACCCCCCTCGATCAGGGCCGACAAATCCGAATTGCCGGATGTCCCGCTCTCGCCGGCCAAGTCATTCACATGCAATATTTTCTGAAAGGCTTCATCGTCCCGGATAGAATCGAATTCCGGGTCCTCCTTGGCCCAGTCAATACACTGCTGATCCAGTTTTGCCGCCCGGTCCAGGTATACAATGGCATCATCCCGCTGACCGAGCATGGCATAACAGCAGGCAAGATTGTACAGCGCTTCTGCATAAGAGGGGTCTTCGAGAACGGCTTCTTTAAACAGTTCGGCGGCCTTATCGGGCTTCTTCTTGTGAAACTGAATCAGCGCGCGATCGAAGAGTACTTTGGCTTGCAAAGATGGCACGGCTGCACCTCGTACGTCCTCTCATTTCGCCCAAAACATATTATATTGCATTCAATGGATAAAAGATAAGTGATTATGTGCGATTCAGAACCAATCCAAGCTGTCTTGCGCCGGCTCCACCCCAGGGTTCCTTTCGGTATCTCGCGGGGTGTCAAGACCTTTGTTGAGAATCTCTTTGTCTCTCTCTCCGATCATATCGGCGAGGCTGCGCCGGTGGCGTATCTCGGCCAAACCGGCGAAGTTCTCCTGAACCGATCGAGAGCAATTCGTGTACCAGATTTTTACGTTGAGCGCCCGCAAGAGGCTATTCAGGAAATCGGGGCGGTTTTAGCCGATTTTCCGTGCTTACTAGCGGCGATAGATATGGCCATTCACAGCGCTTGGGCAGCCGGACAAGGACAGCCGTTGTACCGGCTCTGGGGAATTGAGGCAAAAAACGCCCCTGCAAGCTCATTTACCATCGGGCTGGATACGCCCGAACGAATGGTTGAACGATTGGAATCCAGCGGTGATTTTCCCATCGTCAAGATCAAATTGGGCGGTCAAAACGATGTGGCCAGACTGAAAGCCATTCGTCAGGCCACAACCAAAACTCTTCGAGTTGATGCCAATGAGGGATGGGATCGGCAGACCGCCCGATGGTGGATCGAACGCCTTCGGGACTGGAATGTGGATTTGGTTGAGCAGCCGCTGCCGCGCGGAGACAGGGAAGGGTTGCTGGAACTGAATCGGATCAACCAGGGACGGATTCCGATCATTCTGGATGAGAGTGTGCGGACCAGCCGCAATATCCCGGGGATTCTCGGTACGTGCGACGGCATTAATATCAAGTTGGCGAAGTGTGGGGGGCTATTGGAAGCGCGAAAGATGATTTATCTGGCTCGCGAGCACAACTTGCGGATTATGGTAGGATGTATGTTGGAGAGTTCGCTGGGGATAACGGCGGCGGCCCATCTTGCACCGTTCGCGGATTTTGTCGATCTGGACGGTGCGGCGCTTTTGGCAGACGATCCATTTGATGGTGTGTGGTTTGAGAAGGGACAGGTTCGATTCCCGGGTCGTCCGGGTTTGGGCGTGGTTTTCCGTGGAAACGTGCATGACATATTCGGGGTTTGAGCCGTTGCAGTAACAGTAAAACAAAGATTTTCATATTGGGAGATGGAATCATGCGGATTCTTTTCTATACCGGGAAAGGCGGTGTCGGGAAAACCAGTATCGCCGCAGCCACGGGTTTGCAGTGCGCATCGAAAGGATACAATACGCTGGTGATGTCGCTCGACCCAGCGCATTCGCTTGCGGATGCCTTCGATCTGGAGCGTTCTCTTTACGATACCGCGAAGGGGGACCCGGTTGCAGTAGCCGATAACCTCTGGATTCAGGAAATCAACATTCAACAGGAATTATCGAAAAACTGGCAGGAGGTCCATGCTTATATCTCCGGCCTGCTGAATGTGTCGGGCCTTGAGGATGTGGTTGCGGAGGAAGTTGCCATTTTCCCCGGTATGGAGGAGATATCCTGTCTGCTCCATATCAACCGTTATCTCAAACAAAAGCAGTTTGATGTGATGATTCTGGATTGCGCGCCGACCGGCGAGTCGGTGCGATTTGTCAGTATGCCCACCACGCTCGAATGGTATATGAAGAAGATTTTCCGGTTACAGCGAAACCTCATCCGAACCGTGCGTCCCATCCTGAGGGGAGTTTCTTCCGTACCGCTGCCGGAAGATCGCTATTTCCAGAACCTGGAGAGTCTCTTTCAGAAGATGGAAGGAATCGATCGGGTTTTGTGTAATCCGGAAGTAACCAGTGTTCGCCTGGTTACCAATCCGGAAAAAATGGTTATCAAAGAGACTCAGCGGGCGTTTATGTATTTTGCGTTGTACGGACTCTGTGTGGACCTGGTGATTGTCAACCGTATCCTGCCCGAGGATGCCGATCTGTCGTATTTTCGTAAATGGCGCGAGAAACAGCAGAAATATGTGGAGGAAATCCGGGAACTGTTTACTCCGGTGCCGGCCCTGGAAGTCCCGGCGTTTGAGTCCGAAATCCTGGGTAAAGAAGGATTGGACAGGTTGGCAAAGCGGCTGTATGATAATAATGATCCGACAAACCGTTTCGTCCGGGAACGGCCGATCCGGTTTTCAAAAAAGGATGGACGGGGGACCGTAATTATCCGTTTGCCTTTCGCTCTGAAAGGAGAGGTGGACATGGTAACCACGGGGGACGATTTGGTCGTTCAGGTGGGAAATTTCCGAAAACACGTTACCCTTCCCAGGACGTTCGTCGGATTGACCCCCGAACGAGCAGTCCTGAGGGAGGGGGAACTCAAAGTCGAGATGGGAGGTGTCGGCGATGAACGCGACAAACGAGGATGAATCCCGTTCTGCAGAAGGCTGCCGCTCGCTATCCTGCCCTATCGGTGCGCTGTTCGATCTGATATTTGATCTTCCGGGGGAATCCATCGATCAGTTTCGGCAGTCGAAGATCTCCTTTCTGCGCGGCCTGCGGGGGATGATCGACCACCGGATCGAGTCTCTCGAAAGCGCCCGTGAACGCAAAGGAAAGCGTGCCCGCAAAGTAAAAGTCGAGTAGGATTTCCGGCCCGAACCGCCCGGAAAATCCCGATTCAACAGGAGGAATCGATGCGTCCGTTTCGATTGGCCCCATGGGTTCTCTGTGTAGCTTTATTTCCGGTTTCGGTATCGTCACAGGTACTCGAAACGATTGAAGCGAAAGTCAACGGGGAGGTTATTTTTGCTACTGAACTGGATGATGCCATGCGGGCAATGTGGTTCTATGGGACAAACCGATCCCTGGAATCCATGACCGATGAGGAATATCGGGCATTGCGAGTGCGTGCCTTGAAAGAACGGATCAAGGATCTCCTCCTGACCCAGGAATGTCGAAAAATCCTCAAGGAACACGGAGTGGACAGTCGTGTTTCGGAGCGTGAAATCAATTACCTTGCCGATCAGGAAGTGGAGCGATTTCGCGCCGCTTTCTCTTCGGAAGAGGAAATGCGCGAGAAGATGGAAAAGAGCGGCATCACGGAGGAAAGCCTGAAAGCGCACTGTCTGTATCTGGCCCGTCGGAAATACTGGCTTCGGGAAATTGCGCCACGGGTTGTTCGGGAAAGAGTTCCTCAGGTTACGGAAAAAGACGTTGAGGCATTCAAGGCGGAACATCCCGGCCAATGGAAGGAACTCGAGAGTATTCAACTGAGTCATATCCTTCTGAAGGTCCCGGAAAACGCCTCTCCGGAGGAGGAAGCAAAGATCAAAGAGAAAGCCGACTTGATCGCATTGCGGGCAAAGGCCGGTGAAGATTTTGCGGCGCTCGCCCGCGAATGCTCGGAACAGGAAGAAACCCGGAAAAATGGGGGACGTCTGGGCAGGTTGCGCCGCAGCGAGATTTTCCCCGAATTCGAGGTCTTGTTCGATCTATCGGTCGGGAAACCCAGCGATCCGATCCGTACGAATTTGGGATACCACATCGTCCTGGTCCATGATCGGGTTACCATCGCCAATGTGCTGTATCGTGAGAACTTCAATCGAGAGTTCAACCGGTGGATTGATGAAATCATCGAACGACCGGAAACGCAGATTTACGCTAAAGGGGAACTGGTGAAAGAAAGCATCACGGAGGCCGGCTCCGAACAAATCGATCTGCCCGATACTGCTACCCCGTAGCGGATCCGGTTCGGGCTGCTCCACAGGAACAGGATGCTTTCGCGGATCGGATGATCAGGCCCCCATGTTGATGACGAGACTGATCAACTCATCGACGGTTGTGATGAGACGCGCGGAGGCCTGATACCCCTGCTGGAAGCGGATCAGATTGATGGATTCCTCATCGATGGATACGCCGGAAGTCTGCTCCTTGATTGATTCAAACTCACTGAGCAACCTTCTGTTGACCTCGCTGAACTGGCTGATTTTTGCACCTTCCAGTCCAAGGCGGGAAATCGTGGACCGGTAGTAGTCACCATGACTCCCCCCTTGCAGAACATCGGAATCGCTCAGTTCTGCAATTGCAAGCGCGGCCTGATTGTCGCCGGTCGCCCCGGATTTTGAGGTGGCCAGAAGCTGCGCATCGTAAAGAACCCTGTCATTGATCCGAATGCCGGCTGCATCCGAGCCCAGAAAAAAAGTGTTCAATCCGGCGGAGGCCAGGAAGTGACTGCTATCCTCCAGAAAAGAAATCTCATCCGTTCCGGTAGCAGATAGGACCAACTGATTGTCCTGGTTAATGGAGGCAGAGACAGTCGGTCCGATATTGTCGCCGATTTGGGTGACTTGGCTTGCCGCCAGGATGCCATTGTCCCCGGTCGCGTCCAGGACCGGTCCATCCGCAAAACCCAGAGCCGCCAGCAACAGCGTGTCATCGCTTCGGAATGTGAATTGATGCCCCCGCGTGCCTTCCACTTTCAGGCAATACTGTGTGGGATCGGACGGATTGGGGGCAAGAGACGCGAGGATTGGAGCGCCAACCTCATTGGCGGCATCGTTGATCGCCTGAACAATGTCCGAAAGGGACATTGCACCTGTGACCGGATCCGCTTCGACATCGACGTTGAAAATATCGGTCACTTTGCCTCTGGAATCGGCAACAACGACCTCGAAGGTCCCGGACTGAAACGGCAAACTCCCCAATTGCCCGTGCCCGTCAATTTTACTGAGACCGAGCGCATCGATTAACCCGGTATTGTCGTTTCGGAAGAAGAAGCGAGAGTCGTTCGTTGCCGTGATCTGCATTTCGCCGTTGGCGGTAACGGTGACATCGAGGTCCGCCATTGCGTTGATCTGTGCGGCAACACCGTTGATCGTCTCGATTCCCCCGTCGGAAATGGCAATGGTACGGGTTTCCCGGATGTTTCCCCGCGCATCCACCACAACCACATCAAAGGATCCTTCCCCGATCACGGAAGGAGAATTGCCGGGGAAAACGGCGCTGAAATTCGGGTTCCCGGCGGTGATGAAGTCGGTGTTCTGCTGCCCTGCCGCAAATAGACCCTTTGTGCTGGTGGAAACGCCTCCCACCAGGTCAACGGTCGGATCGGTGACAGGGATCATCATGGCGCGCATGATCCCGGATGTATCTCCCTGAATGGACAGCGTTTCCCCGGATTTTGTCGTCTGGAGTCGAAAGAGAACACGATTGGGGTCTTTCGGATCGGGAACAAACGCCACCGCGACTTTTCCTCCGGTTTCGGTGGCGATTCGTCCTGCAATGTCGGACATCGTATCGGTCGAGTTGATGGTAATAACATAGGGATCGACAACATTGGGAGTTGTGCTGTCGGCATCGATGTCGTTTCCGGTAGCATCTTTCAGGTGAATCTCCAATTGAAAGGGACCGGCATCGAATCCGACCGGCGCATCCGGAAACAGAGCAGAGAGAGCCAAAGGCGGCCCGCCGGGCAGCACATCATCCGGGTCGAAATTCAAGACCGATTTTACATCGGCGACATATACAGGGTCAAACGTGTATACAGAATAGGCTGTGGAAACAACCCCGTCCGCGCGGTCAATGCGTTGCACGATGTCGTACAGGCTGTCATCCGTGGAGACATTCACATTGAATGTTCCACGGGTTTCGTTGTTTTGGGTGGCCACGCGGATGGTAAACGCACCGTCTTGGATTTCAAACGGATAATCGGTGATCGGCGCACTGGGGGAAAGCGCGGGATAATTAAAAAGTTGGTCCAGCGTTTTGGGAGAGGTCGGCGAAGTCGATCCGGATGGAAAGGCGAATTCGCTTGTAAGTTCCTGGTATCCGGCGGTTCCGGTGGCCGCGCTGTGAATACGGTTGACTTCCTGAATCAGGCTTCGGGCGAGCGTATCCATGTCCGCAAGGAGCTGCGGAAGGATACGGTCCCGCGCGTCCACTATTCCCCCCAACTGCCCGTCTTTCAAGTATTTATCCAGCGACTGGAGACCCTGGCGTTCAAAGAATATGTTGTCGGTTTCAACGGGACCCCCGCCGCCGGTGCGGGTGACCAACTGGTTAGTTTGCACGCCATCAACAAGTCGCACACCCTGAAGGGTCACGGCGACCTGTCCTTCCCCAATATCCGTGACCTGGATGGGAACGATCTCTGCAAGACGGTCGAGCCGGCGGTCGCGTTCGTCCCTCAGGTCATTTGCCGAGAACGACTCGCCGACTTCGGCCACGGAAATCCGGCCGTTGAGATTGGCGATATTGACGGCAAGTTGGTTGATTTCATCGACCAGGTCATGGACCTGATTGTTGAGATCGGTTCGGGCTTGATTCAACTGTTTGGCAATCAGATTCAGCGTATCGGTAAGAGTGGCTCCGCTTTCAAGGACAGCGCTGCGGACTTCCGAGGCCTCGGGGGAGTTGGCGAGATCCTGCCAGGAAGAATAAAACCGAGAAATCAGGTTGTTCAATCCGCCGGAACTTGACTCTTCAAGAGAATCGGAAATCGGATCGAGGGTATCGTTCAGAATAGATTCAATTCTGAGGAAGATACTCTCCTGTTCCTCGTAAAAAGCCGCTCCACTTTTCGCGCTTCGGACCTGGCCATCCAGGAAAGCATCCCGTATCCGTTCCACAGTAACCACGTCCACACCGGACCCGAAAATCCCGTCCGCGGTGCTGATCGGCGCAGAGGAAGTCTGCACTGTTCGTTGGCGTGTATAGCCCTCAGTGGAGGCATTGGATATGTTGTTCGCGGTAACATTGATGGCTGCTTGTGAGGCAAACAACCCGCGCGCGCCTATATTGAGGATACCGAATAGGGTTACCATGATTTTTTTGCCTTCCTCAAATCTTGAAAACCCCTGAATGCAAGAAATCCCCGGCAAATGTTGCCGGTATAACCCTGGAAATACCGGGTCATGTTCAAGAAATGCAAACCCCATACCAGAGGCATTGACAATCAGAAATCAAATCAGAGACCAGCCGAATCCGCGCGCTTTTCGGCGTGAGCAGGATGCAAAACGAAAGCGTCGGGAGCCAAGCCTTGAAGGCCGTTGAATGAGTTTGAACGCACCCTGTGAATATGTTAGTCTGACCATTCAACAACAAACTGTTTTGAGACATTGCAATGGAACAGCCTGATCTTTCAGAGGAAGTCAAAAATCTCACCCCGGAGCTGGTCCGGCTTCGACGTGATTTCCACCGTCACCCGGAGCCGGCATTTCAGGAAGAGCGGACGGCGGAAGTTGTTGCGGCGTATCTGCGGGACTTTGGATTGCCTGTGCAGACCGGAATCGCGCGGACCGGAGTTGTCGCTTTGATCGAAGGGAAGAAACCGGGGCGAACCCTTCTGCTCCGGGCGGATATGGACGCTCTGCCGATTGAGGAAGCAAACGAAATCGACTATCGCTCTCAGGTTCCGGGAGTTATGCACGCCTGCGGGCATGACGGGCATACGGCAATTCTTCTGGGAGCCGCGCGTGTCCTGGCGGAGAAGAAGGATCGACTTACGGGGAATGTGAAACTGGTTTTTCAACCGGCCGAAGAGAAACCCGGCGGCGCATTGCCGATGATTGAAGAGGGAATCCTGGAGAATCCGAAGGTGGATGCGGCGCTGGCGCTGCACCTGGCGATGATGTTACCCATCGGGCAGATCGGCGTTCGACCGGGGCCGGTATTTGCGAGCACGGATGAGTTCCGGATCACCGTTCTGGGGAAAGGCGGTCACGGCGGGATGCCCCATGAGACGGTGGACCCCATTGTTTGCGCGGCACGGGTCGTGGAAGCCCTTCAGACACTGGTGAGCCGCGAATGCCATCCCGCGAAAGCGCTGGTTGTCACCATCGGTCGGATTGCAGGCGGGGAGACATTCAACGTGATCCCGGACAGCGTCGAATTGGGAGGCACGGTTCGCACGTATGATACCGCCTTGCGGCAGTCTATGGAGGAACGGATCAGGCGAGTAGTCAAAGGAACTACGGAGGCCGCCGGAGCCGACTACCGACTCGATTACCGTTACCTGTATCCGCCTTTAGTTAACGACACGGATATGAGCCGGTTTGTTCGGACAATCGCTGGGGAGATTGTCGGCGAAACCCAGGCTGTTGCGCACGATCTCGATATGATCGGCGAGGATATGGCTTTTATCCTGGAACGTGTACCGGGATGCTACTTCTTCGTCGGCGCGCGAAACGAGGAAAAGGGGTGTATCTACCCACATCATAGTTCACGGTTCAATTTCGATGAGGACGCCATGTCCATCGCCGTCGAAATGTTTATCCGGTGTGCGGAGCGGTTTCTAACGAATAACAACTTCTGGAGAGCGGAATGAAGAAACATCGAACAGTAGAATATGATCGATGCAGTTTTATTTTGAGCGGGAAACGTGTATTCCTGACTTCCGGATCGATTCACTATTTCCGTGTACCTCATGAACTGTGGGCGGATCGACTGGAGAAAGCGAAATCGTTCGGCTTGAATTGCATTCAGTTTTATGTGCCCTGGAATTACCACGAACCTCGTGAGGAAGATTACTTTTTTATAGACGATGCCGATTTGGATCGATTCATGTCGCTTTGCGAGAAAATGGGATTTTACCTGATTGCGCGGCCCGGACCCTATATTTGCGCGGAATGGGATTTCGGGGGATTCCCGGCATGGTTGCTGACGAAACCGGGCCTTCTTCTTCGCCGATATGAACCGCAATACCTGAAATACGTGGACCGCTGGTTTGACCGCCTGATTCCCATCATCGCGAAACATCAATACACGCGCGGGGGCGGCGTGATTCTCGTTCAGATAGAAAATGAATTGGGAAACATCTGCCTGGACGAGGAAGAATCGGAGGCATATTTGACCCATATCGAGGAACTCGTACATCGGAACGGGATTGATGTCCCGCTCATTACCTGCGCAGGTTCTCACAAGGGGACGCTGGAATGTATCAACAGCCATTATCCCTCGCTTCAAGTAGAGTCATTCCGGGACAAGCAACCGGATGCCCCCATTTTTTCAACCGAGTTTTATCCGGGCTGGTACTCCACGTGGCATAATCCGGCAGACTGGAATCCTTACCCGAAAGAAGTTGTGGAGAAAGAAACATGGCGGTTTCTGTATGCCGGTGCGTCGGGATATAACTATTACATGTGGCATGGGGGGACTCATTTCGGCTACAATACCATGTATTTGCAGACGACAAGTTACGATTTCGGCGCGCCGTTATCCGAAGCCGGAGGGGTAACGGATAAGTTCCGTGCCTTGGCGCGACCGGCCCGTCTTGCCTCGGCATTTTCGGAAATCCTGGCCGGATCCGATTTGGAGTATACCGACCTGCTCATTCCCCCAAGCGCGGACATTCTGGTTCGTCGCCGGCTCAATGGGGAGTCACAATTCCTATTCCTGGAAAACGATGGCGACACAATCGGCAAGCCACCCCTGCGGGCGGTCGGACTGTCCCGGATTTCTTTGAAGATTCCCCCGCAAACCTTTCGAACCGTTCTCGGCAACATGGATCTCGGCAACCGCGCAACCTTATTGGAATGCCGTTTCCCGGTTCTGGGTTTGTTTCAACTCAGGGGGGCAAAAGTATTGGTTCTGGAGGACGCAGACGGTTTCGCACAACTGCAGATCCCACGTGAAGTTGACATTACGGGTAATTTGCCGGTTACCCGCAGGGGAAACAGGATTGAATTGGAGGGAAAACTCAGGGGAAACAAGTACGCCCGGGCGGATTTCAAATACGACAATGAACATCTTATTGTGCTACTGGTTTCCCCGGACCTGGATAACCGTGTCTGGCCGGTAGCCGACGGAGTGGTGATCGGGGGGCGGTATGCGCGACAGGAGAGAAAGCGGGTTGAAGTCCACTTCGGCCCGGATGAAACGGAAGCCTGGCTGATTACCCCGGAAGGCTCCGTAGCGATGACGCCTCAAAACAGTAATCTTTTACTTCCGGTTCTCGGCGAGTGGATGTGTGCGGCCCGGGATACGGAACTTTCTCCGAGAATCGACGACAGCGAATGGATGGAAAGTTACCGACCGGTTTTGCGCGATCTTGCAGGCAGCCATCACGGCTATGCCTGGTACCGATGCCATGTACAGGAGGATCAGCCGGCTGAGCGAGAGTTGCACCTGACGGCGCCGGCGGATCGCGCATTGGTATTCATTAACGGCGAACAGGTGTTGACTACGCTGGAACCGCCCGAGGACCGTCGCGTTCAACCGTCCGCTTCCGTACGTGTGCGGTTGCAGAAAGGAGAGAATGTCATCGCCATCCTCTCCGACAATCTGGGACATGTAAAAGGCGATTGGCAATTGAGCGATGTGCGCAAAGACGGAATGAAAATGCACGACGATCACAAGGGGTTACTCGGTCCCGTGTATCTCGATTCGAGAGAGCTGCATTTCTGGCGATTTCAACATGGCTTGATCGGCGAACAGCGGAATTATCCGCAAGGAGAAGGAGATTGGGTACCTCTCTCGGAAAGGCAGGACAAAAGGCTGCAATGGTTCAAGACAGATTTCTCTGTGGAGCAGAACACTTTGCGCGCCTCCGCTGCATCGCCGTTGCGTATTCGTCTGGAGGGGCTGACCAAAGGTGTCCTGTGGGTTAATGGAAAACACCTGGGGCGCTATTGGACTATGAACGGGCATCTCGATTACTACGTCCCGGGGCCGTGGTTGAGCAGACGGAATACGCTGGTGATTTTTGAGGAGGGAGATGGGACGCCGGAAAGGGCGCATTTTGTCTGGGACCCTACGGGGGCGTGTGCAGTAAATATTCTGGAGATCGGAGATACAACAAGATGTTGATGTTGCTCTTGGTCGTTGGCATTGGTGTTTTCTCCGGCGCATCTTTTTCCGCCGGATTCCCTTACGAAATCGGTCAAATCCGGACTTACGAACATGAGACGGAAATGCCGTTCCCTGAAGAGAAGGCGACCGGGCATTATGTTCTGACTGTGCTTCGAGAAGAAAAAGTAGCGGATCGGGATTGCCGGGTCATCCAGGAACACTACGATCCGGCCTCCCTCGGGGCAAAACGCGAATTATTTTTTGATTCCGATTTCAATCGGATACAGGAAATCGTTTCTCAGGGAACATTCGAGGAGCGGATCGAGTTCGATCCTCCGATTTCGAATCCGTATGCGGAATTAGAGGTTGGAGAGGAAAGGAAAACAAGTCACACACTGATTGTGCGCGGTCTGCCGGGCGGTGAGGAACGGAGCCGCTCGCCCTTCACCCGTGCGGTCAAACGTCTACCGGATGAGACGGTTGAGGTTCCGGCAGGGATATTTGTGTCTTGCAGAAAAATCATGGAGCGAACAGAGTCCGAGTCTGTCAATCAAGGGGGGACCTGCAAAATCATCACGATTCGAGAGGCATGGTGGGATCCAAAGCAGGGGCTTGTGAAAGAAATCTACCATAACTGCATTTGTGGACCTCAAGGTGTTGTGGTCAGGGAATGGACCATGACTAATGCGTTGAAATCCATCACGGGGCGGGAAGAAACCGAGCCGTCTGAAAAATGATCTCAAATCGGAATATCCATTGGGCGATCCGAATGCTTCGTGAGATGGTCGCGGAATGGCGTGAGCCGATTGTCACGCGGATTGCACGTCGCGGGGACCCGTTCCAGGTTTTGATCTCCTGCCTCTTGAGCCTTCGGACAAAGGATGAGGTCACTCGTACGGCATCCCTTCGCCTTTTCGCGATGGCAGAGACTGCGCAGGAGATGCGGAGGATTCCCGCGGAGGAAATCGCGAAGGTTATCTATCCGGTGGGTTTCTACAACACGAAAGCAAAGAATATCCATCTGATATGTCAGGATTTATTGCAGCGTTTCGGAGGGGAGGTTCCCAGGGAGATTGATGCTCTGCTGACGCTGAACGGGGTTGGGCGAAAAACGGCCAACCTTGTGGTGACCAAGGGGCATGGATTGCCTGGAATCTGCGTGGATACCCATGTGCATCGGATTCCCAATCGCTGGGGATATGTGGAAACACGGACGCCGAAAGAGACGGAATTCGCGTTGAGGTCGAAATTGCCCGAACAATACTGGATTGAGTTCAATGATTTGCTGGTGACATTCGGGCAGAACTTATGTGTCCCGATTTCGCCTCATTGCAGCCGTTGTCGATTGGCGGATTCGTGTGGCAGGGTGGGAGTTACGCGAAGCCGATGAGCGGGCAGGTGTCCGGTTGCATTGCCCCGAAGGAAGGCCAACCGTATCATAAACAGTAGAGGAAATGAGGTTATTCCATGAAGTCATACTTTGATCAAAAATGGCGTTCTACAACGATTGTGGCGGTCCGCCGGAACGGGAAAGTTGTTGTCGCCGGAGACGGGCAACTCAGCCTCGGCGATACGATCATGAAGAACCATGCGCGGAAAGTGCGCCGTCTCTACGACGACCGTGTTGTGGTTGGATTTGCCGGTGCAAGCGCGGATGCATTCACCTTATTCGAGAAGTTCGAGGCGAAATTGGATGAGTACCGGGGGAATCTGGTGCGCTCCTCGGTGGAGCTGGCAAAAGACTGGCGGATGGACCGTGCCTTGCGTCACCTGGAGGCGCTGTTGATTGTATGCGATGAAGAGAACACCCTCGTGATCTCGGGAAACGGAGATGTGATCGAGCCGGACGAGGATGTGATTGCCATCGGTTCCGGCGGCCCATTTGCGCAGGCGGCGGCTATGGCGCTTCTGAAATTTACCGATATGGATGCCGCGTCGATTGCGCGGGAATCTCTTGCCTTGGCCGCAAGGATCTGCGTATTCACCAACCAGGAGTTTGTGCTGGAAGCGCTGCCGAAATTTCCCGAGGAACCCCCATCGAAAAAACGGAACTCAAAGGACTGAATACACTGTGAATCAAGACGTTGTTCGATTTGAATTAGTATCCTCTCATGGCGTTATTGAAGGTCTGACGCCGCGTCAGATCGTTGCGGAATTGGATAAGTACATCGTCGGGCAGGATGAGGCAAAACGGGCGGTTGCCATTGCGTTGCGGAACCGGGCGCGTCGTCGCGCACTTTCCCCGGCCGTTCAAGAAGAGATTTATCCCAAGAACATCATTATGATCGGCCCGACAGGGGTCGGAAAGACCGAAATCGCCCGCCGTCTGGCCCGCCTGGAGGACTCCCCGTTTGTGAAAGTTGAAGCCTCCAAGTTCACCGAGATAG
>Ga0209201_1000674_pt1 | contig 44733 bp, 45 predicted proteins | sample AD_UKC055_MetaG_FD_184411 | JGI IMG/M metagenome (GOLD analysis project Ga0209201, IMG submission 184411) | Active sludge microbial communities of municipal wastewater-treating anaerobic digesters from USA - AD_UKC055_MetaG (SPAdes) (version 2) | ecosystem: Engineered > Bioreactor > Anaerobic >... | reverse complement strand
GGTATCTTTGCAGCCCTTGCTGGTGCTTCAATGTCAATTGGACAACTTGATTTATTTGATAACCATATGCCAGCAGGTTTAGGTTTTATTGCACTTGCTGCTATGATATTTGGAAAATGGAAACCAATTGGAACTCTTTTAGCTGCACTTTTTTTTATGCTTGCAAATGTACTTCAAATATTCATACAAACATATGCTCCAAGTGTATTAAATATTATACCAAGAGGGTTCTTCTTAGCACTTCCATATATTTTAACAATTTTGATTCTTGCTGGTTTTGTTGGTAAAGCAACTGCTCCTGCTGCTGATGGAGTACCTTATGAAAAAGGTGAAAAATTGTAATAAAGAAGCTTTTATTTTTTCTGAAGAGTTCAAAGGATCTTGCTATCCTCATTTATGTTTTGAAACAACACTTTTATCTTTTGGTTTACCCTATCCTGACAATATAGATGTTGCAAGAAAATGTGAAGAGATATCAAGAAAACAAAATATTGTACCATTAACCATAGGTATTAAAAATGGGAAAATTCTAATTGGATTTAAAGATGAAGATTTTGAATTTTTTGCTAAAGATAAAAATATTATAAAAACCAATATGAGCGATATTCCATATATTTTATCTATAGGTAAGAGTGGTGCCTTAACTATCTCTGGAATGCTGTTTATAATGAATCATTTAAATCTAAAATTTCTTGCATCGGGAGGACTTGGTGGAGTTCATAGAAATTTTGAAGCTAACTTTGATATATCTTCAGATTTAACAGCTCTTTCAAAATATAAAACTGTTGTAATAACATCTGGTTTTAAGGCGATACTTGATATTAAAAAAACATGGGAATATTTAGAAACTCTTGGAGTTCTTGTAGTTGGATATAATACTGATAAACTCCCTGGATTTTACTATAGAGAAACAGATATCAATTTAAACTACTACTTTTATGACATCAATAAACTTGTTGATTTTCTGCATTATTGGGAATATTTTAGTGACTCATCTATTTTAATTGTTAACCCTATTCCTAAACAAAATGAATTTGATAGATATGAATTTGAAAAAATTATGGAGGAGATAGAAAAAGATTTAATAAATAAAAAAATATCTGGTAAAAATGTGACTCCTTTCCTTTTAAGTTCTCTTCATAAAAAATCTAAAGGAAAAACTGTAAAAGCAAATAAATCTTTGATTTTAAATAATGCCAAGCTTGGTAGTGAAATCTCAAAACTCTTCTTTGAGTTATAAAAATTTAATTAAAAATTTAGTTGAGATTAAAAAAATATTAATAAACAATAAAAAAACATTAAGTGTTGCTGAATCTTGTTCTGGTGGTTATCTTTCATATTTTTTTACATTCCTTCCAGGTTCTTCTAATTTTTTTAAAGGCTCAGTAGTTACCTATAATGATGAAATTAAAAAAGAAGTCCTAAATGTTAATGAAAATCATTTAAAAAATTATGGTGCAATTAGTGAAGAAGTTTCATTTGATATGGCAAATAATGTGATAAAGAAATTCTCGACCGATTATGGAATTTCAATAACAGGAAATCTTGGACCAAATCCATCTGAAAATAAAGAAATTGGTTTAATATTTGTAACAATTTTATCTAAGAATTCAACCTTCACAAAAAAATTTAATATAAAAGGAAATCGAGAACAAATAAGAGAAAAACTTACATATAATACAATTTACTTGTTTAACAGATTTTTGAAAGAAGATTTGGGAAAAAATGATAGATAAGATATTATATGATTCAGGCTTAAGAAGAACTAAAGGTAGAAAAGAGATTTTTGAATTTCTATTAAAAAATAAAGGTGAACATTTTTCTGCTCAGGAAATATACGATAAATTAAAAACAAAAGGTGTAAGCTTAACAACCATCTATAGAACTCTTTCAATTCTTGAAAAAACAGGAGTTGTAAAAAGTACATCATTTTCAAAAAGACATATGAGTTATGAAATTTATAAAGAACCTCATATTCATCTAATATGTAGTAATTGCGGAAAAATTAAAGAAATAAAGGCCCCAGAAATTCATAAACTATATGAGATACTTAACATTAAGAATAGTTTAAAGAGTTTGGATCCTCTTTTTTATATCATTGAAATTTACGGTATTTGTGAAAATTGTAAAAAATAGATAAATTTAGATATTGAATTTAAAATAGACAATATCACCATCTTTTATTTCATATTCTTTTCCTTCAATTTTTATTAATCCTTTTTCTTTTAATTCATGAATTGATTGAACCCTTAATAAATCTTGATAATTAAAGACCTCTGCTTTTATGAACCCTTTTTCAAAATCTGTATGGATTTTTCCTGCTGCTTGAGGCGCTAAAGTTCCTCTTTTAATTGAATGTGCTTCAAGAATATCATTAGCATAGGTAAAAAAGGTTATCAAATCAAGAATATTGTATGATTCTTTTATTATCTTATTTAAAATTGTTTCTTCTAAATTTATCTCTTTCAAAAAAACTTCTTTCTCTGAAACATTAAGATTTTTTATCTCGAGTTCTAATTTTAGAGAAGCTATAATAAATTTGTAATTTTTTTTCTGACAATATTCAATAAATTTTTTTACATAATCAGATTCTTCGCCTATAAAATACTCTTCGTTTACATTAGCAATAATAATTAGTGGTTTTATTGTTAAAAGGTTATATTTTTTATAAATTTCTGAAAACTCATAAGGGTATTCAACTTCATTTAACCATAAATCTTTATTCAGATTTTCTTTTGCAAATTTTAACGCCTCATATTCATTCTTAAGTTCTTTAATTCCAGACTTATAGGAATGATCAATTTTTTCGAAATTTTTCTGAACTATCTCAAAATCCGAAATGGCAATTTCAAGATGAATAATTTCAATATCATTAATTGGATCTAATCTTCCTTCTATATGAGGAACTCTATCATCTTCAAAGCATCTTACCACTTCAAGAAGGCCATCTGCTCTTCTTGTTTCAGAGAGGAACTTGTTGCCGAGTCCCTCACCTTTGCTTGCCCCTTTAACAAGACCTGCTAAATCAATAAACTTTATTGTCGCATATTTTATCTCTTTAGGTTTTATGTACTCGCTAATTTTTAATATTCTTTCATCTGGAACTTCAACAACACCAATATTTGGATTAACTGTTGAAAATGGAAAAATATCAATTAGTATATCATTTCCTGTTAATGCTTTGAATAGAGTTGACTTTCCAGAATTTGGAAGACCAATTATTCCTATCTCCATTATTTAAATTTCCCTAAAAAAACTTTATATGCATGATAAGTGGAATAAAGATCACCTTTAGAAATTATCTCAAATGGTGCATGCATTGAAAGAACTGCTGGTCCCATATCAACTACATCCATCCCTTTTCTTGCAAAGAATAGTGCCACAGTTCCTCCGCCACCTTCATCAACCTTACCAAGTTCTGCAGTTTGCCAAACAACATTATTTTCGTTAAAAAGATTTCTTACTTTTCCTATAAATTCTGCTGAGGCATCATTTGAATCATACTTACCACCTCTACCTGTAAATTTAGTCATCACAACACCATTGTTTATATAAGCTGAGTTCTTTGGTTCAAACACCTCTTTATAATTTGGGTCAAATGCTGCGTTTACATCTCCAGATAAAACTGATGATTTTGTATAAATATTAATTAGTTCTTTATAATCTTCAACAAAATTTAGTAAAGCTTCATCGAAAATCATTGATTGAGCTGATGTATTACCTTCAGAACCTATCTCTTCTTTATCTATTAAATAAACTAAACTCCACTTTTCAGATGGTTCAGAATCTAAAATAGCATAAAAAGCAGTTAATGCGCAAGATCTGTCATCATGTCCGTAACCTAAGATTAAACTTTTATCAAAACCGATATCCTTTGCTTCTCCATAAGGGACAAGAGATAGTTCACTTGATATAAAATCCTCTTCAATAATTCCATATTTTTCATTCAAATATTTCAAAGTATAATTTTTCACCTTTTCTTCTTTTGATCCATTTTCTGGTTTTGAACCAATTAAAACATTGAGATTTTCACCTTCAATTGCTTCAGATAATTTCTTTTCAGCTTGTCTTCTTGCAAGATGAGGTAAAAGATCTGGTATAGAAAAAATTATATTGTCTTTTTCAGAATTTATATTTATTGTTTTTCCGTTTTTATCTACAATGACACCTTTTAAGACAAGAGGAATTGAGACCCATTGATATTTTTTGATTCCTCCATAATAGTGAGTTTCCAAAAAAGCTATATCTGTATCCTCATATAATGGATTTTGTTTTATATCTATTCTTGGAGAATCAATATGAGCAGTAACAAGATTAAATCCCTCTTTTAAACTTTTTTCACCCTTTTTTATAATTAAAAGAGATTTATTTTTTATCTTTTTATATAACTTTTCTCCATCTATACCATCATCAATGTTCACAAAGCCTTTTTCTTTTAAAATCTCCTCACCTTTTAAAACAATTTCTCTTTCTGTTTTTGCTTCTGATAAAAAATTAGAGTAGTTTTTTGAAAATTTTTCAATCTCTTCTTCTGTGTAAACTTCCCAAACATTCTTTTTCTTCCTTTTTAGTTCTTCTAATTCCATTTTTTATCCTCCTAATTATAAATTTTTATAAATTGATAAATTTATCTATATAAATCTTTTATATATTCTTGTTTTTTTGGAATGTCGTCATTGACAACTATAAATGTACCTTTCTTCATTAAATTATCAAATTTATTTTTAAAATAAAGAGTTCTTTTTCTATCAACAATTTTACTCATAAATTAAATTTTATCATAACTAAATTTTATGTAAAAATAAAAAGGATTATATAATATTTATCGAATTCTAAAAATAATTCTTAAGTGTCAGTTTTAAAAATTGATATTTTAACATTCATAAAAATATCTCTTTTATGTTATAATATTAAAAGATTTTTCAGGGGCAGTAGTTCAGCGGGAGAACGCCTGATTTGCACTCAGGAGGTCACGGGTTCAAATCCCGTCTGCTCCACCAAAAATTATTTCAGTCTGTTAATAAAAATTCATGGTAAATAAACTTTGATAAACAGCAGTTAAATCCCATCTGTTCCAATAAAAAAATTAAATAATAAATTTTATTTGTGTTTATTAATAATTAAAAATTTTTTAAAATATTCTGCTTCATCAAAAAAATTTTTATAAAATATTCTAATGCAACTAAAAATTATTTTAAAGTATTATGATACTATCTTTTAATATTCTTTTAATATTCTAATGCTATCTTTTTAAATCATTAATAATTTTTTATTGCATAATCTGTCCAAATAACAGATAATTTCGCAATGATTTCTGTAACTTTTTCTAATGAAGAAACTGGAATATATTCATATCTTCCATGATAGTTGTATCCACCAGTTCCAATATTTGGAGTTGGAATTCCTTTAAAAGAAAGCCTTGCACCATCTGTTCCACCCCTTATCGGAATAATTTTTGGAGTTACTCCTACCTCTTCCATAGATTTTTTTGCAATATCAATCAACTCCATATGTTTTTCAACAATATCTCTCATATTGTAATATATATCTTCAATTTTTATTTCAACTGTTCCTTCACCATATTTGAAATTCAGCATATCCACAATCTTGTTCATCATATTTTTTCTTTTTTGAAAACTCTCTTTAAAGAAATCTCTTATAATAAAATATAAATTTGTTTTTTCAACACCTCCCTCGAATGAGATTAGATGATAAAATCCTTCATAATTTTCAGTATATTCTGGCCTCTCCTGAAATGGTAACATATTTATAAACTCATTAGCGATTAGTACTGAATTTTTCATTTTACCTTTTGCTTCTTTTGGATGAATATCAACTCCATGAATTTGTATTAAAGCTTTTGCAGCATTGAAATTTTCATATTGAAGTTCACCAACAGGACCTCCATCAATTGTATATGCAAATTTAACTCCAAATTTATTTGGATCAAGATATTGAACACCTTTTCCAATTTCTTCATCAGGTGTAAAACAAACTCTAATTTTTCCATGTTCAATTTCTGGATGTTTTATCAAGTATTCCATCGCTGTAATAATTTCTGCGACTCCCCCTTTATCGTCTGCTCCAAGAAGAGTTGTTCCATCAGTAACAACAATAGAATCTCCGACAAATTGTAAAATTTCAGGATAATATTTTGTGGAAAGAACTATGTTATGTTTTTCATTCAAAATAATGTTTTTTCCGTCATAATTTTCAACAACTCTTGGTTTTACATCTTTTCCACTCATATTAGGTGCTGTGTCCATATGAGCCATAAATCCAATGGATGGAATATCTTTTTCTATATTTGATGGGAGTGTCCCAAAAACATAAGAGTATTCATCCACTTCAACATCTTTCATTCCAATTGAGATTAATTCATTTTTTAAATGTTCAGCAAAAATCCTCTGACCTTCAGTTGAAGGGTAAGATTCACTATTTTCATCTGATTGCGTATCAAACCTCACATAATTTAAAAATCTTTCAAGAACTTTTGACATTTAATCCTCCTTATTTTTAAAATCATAAATTGTTTCTAAGGCTATTTTTATAGCATTATATTCTCCTAAGTTAAATTTTTCTTCTTTGCCTTTTTCTTTCATTTTTCCAAGAGTTATGTTTCCATCAATTGTAAAAATTGCTGCGGATTTTACGCATCTTCTTTGAGACAATATAAATATAACTCCACTTTCCATTTCAATTGCTTGAACTTTTGATTCAACTAATTTTTTCATCATTTTTTCATCATATCCTTCATAAAATCCATCGCTTGAAATTACTACTCCATAATAAAATTTTTCAAGATTCTCTTTTGCTTTTCTTATTAAAAGAGATGTCAAATCAAAATCTGGAACAGCTGGATATTCAAGAGGTAAATATTTTATAGATGTTCCATCGTCTCTTATCGAACCTGTCGCTATAACTATATCACCAACATCGATTTTAGGATTTATTCCTCCAGCACTTCCAACTCTAATAAAAACTTTCCCTCCAAGTTTTATTAACTCTTCAAGAACGATTCCTGCTGATGGAGCACCCATACCAGTTGTTGCAACAGTCAATCTTGAATTCCTATAAAATCCAGTGTAAACAAGTAGATTTCTATATTCATTAACAAGTTTTGCATCTTTTAAAAACTCCTCTTTTATTCTTTTAGCTCTATCTAAGTTTCCAACAAGAATAATTTTTTCTGAAATTTCTTCTTTTTCGCATCTTATATGTGGTTCTGCCATATTCACTCTCCAAATTTTTGCATAGGAGTATCACTTCTTTTTAGCATTGTATCTTTTATATTGTTTATCTCTTTTAACAAGTATGATAAATCTATGGTTAATAATTTTCCATTTCTCACAACAACTTTTCCATCGACTATAACTGTATCAATATCTCTTTCTGAAACAGAGTAAAGAAGGTTTGCAAAAATATTTATTTTGGGATTAAGAGAAGGAGAGTTTTTATTCACAAGAATTATATCAGCAACGAAACCCTCTTTTATTTCACCAACTGACAAATGATTGAGAAGAATTCCACCAGAAGTAAAAAGAGGTACCAGTTCTTCAATTTTTGCAATTTCTGCATCACCTTTTGAAACTTTTGCATTTAAGGCAGCTATTCTACCTGATTCAAATATTGAAAGAGTATTGTTTGAAACAACTCCATCTGTCGCAAAACCAACCCTTACTCTTTCTTTTAAAGCTCTTATCAAAATATCGCTTAAATCTCCAAATTTCATAAATGTTTTAGCTGCATGAGCAATAAATGAATTTTCATTTTTTATAATTTTTAAATCATCATCGTTTGCTTTATAAGCGTGTGCTATGATGGTATTTTCTTTTATAACTCCAAGGTCATATAGATATTTGATAGGTGTTTTTCCATGTTCTTTTAAACTCTTTTCAACTTGCCACTCCATTTCAGAAGCATGAATGTGAATTTTTAATTTCAAATCGTCACTCAACTTCTTGAACTTTTTTAAAAACTCTTCTGGACAAACATAAGGAGAGTGTGGTCCTAAACTTATAGTTAATCTCTCATTCAATCCATTATATCTTTCAATAAAATTCATAGCATTTTTGAAATTTTCCTCCTCACCTTCACCAACTCCGAAAAGTGTCCATGAAAGGTCTGCTCTGATTCCAGATTCATCATATGCTTTATAAGCTTCATCCATATAAAAATAGTGATCAAAAACAGTTGTGACTCCTGAAAGTAACATTTCAGCAACTCCAAGAAGAGTTCCAAAGTATACAAATTCTGGTTTTAAATTTTTTTCATATATCCAGATATATTTATTAAACCAATCATCAGAATTAACATCTTCAGCTGAACCTCTAATTAAAGTCATTGCAACATGAGAATGTGTGTTAATTAAACCAGGCATTGTATAAAAATTTTCACCCTGAATAACATTTTCATCTTTATTTTCTATATTTTTTCCGATTTTTTTAATTTTATTGTTATCAATTAGAATGTCATAATTCTCTTTTACTGATAAATCTTCAAAGTTTATTATAGTTGTATTTTTAATTAACAATTAACTCCTCCTATTTTTAAAAAACTCCTCATGTTTACAAAAATAGGCTGTCTACTTTTGTAAACATCTCATGATTTTCTTTTTTTTCTCGATGCTTGTATAGAATATATTGCCAATGTTATTATAGTAGCTATGTATGGGATCATCTGAATAAATTCTGATGGTACCTGTAATGATGCAAGATAAATTGCAATTGTATTTAATATTCCGAAAAGAATTGATGCAAGGAAAACTCCTAAAGGTAAATTTGCTCCTAAATTCGAGGCAGCTATTGCTATAAAACCTCGACCTGCTGTCATATCTCTTGCAAACCAAGATACATAACCCATAGAAAGATAGAGACCTCCAAGCGCACCAAAAAATCCAGATAAGATAAGTGCATAGAATTTTATCTTATTTACATTTATTCCAACTGAACTTGCAGCGTCTGGATTCTGTCCAACTGCTCTTATTCTTAAACCCAATGGAGTTTTGAAAATCAGTATGTAAAAGATCAGAACAGATAAAAGAGCAACATAGGTTAGAATATTATGCCCACTAAAAATTTCTCCAACAATAGGAATGTCTTTTAAAATTGGAATGTCTATTGAAGGAAAAACAAGGCTTCTTAATGAGCTTGAAGTTCCTTTATCTTTTGCAAATATATAGAGAAGAAAAACTGTTAACCCTGATGCGAACAAATTCAAAGCGATTGCAGCTAATATAATATCTGCTTTTAGTTTTAGGTGAAAATAGGAAAGTACAGAAGAAAGAGCAACACCAGCAAGAATGCCAGCGAGGAAACCGAGTATTAAACTTTTTGTAAAAGCACTTACTATAACTCCAAAAAAGGCAGAGATAAGCATTGTACCTTCAAGAGAAATGTTTACTGCTCCAGATAAAGTGGTAATTGCAACTCCAATTGATGCAAAAAGAATAGGTGTCATAACTCTCAAAATCGCAAAACCAAAGGATGGTGATAATATACTTTTAAGAAGCGGATTCAACCTTTACCTCCCTTTTTTCTGCCTCTCTTACAGTTATTTTATATTTCCATTGACTTAAAAATGCCTCAGCAGTTATGAGAAGTATAATTATTGATTCGAAAATTGTAACAATTTCAGATGGAACATCTGTTAGTAAATTCAAAACTTGGCCACTCACTCTTATATAAGCAATAAATATAGAAGCAAAAGCGATTAAAATTGGATGATTTCTTCCAATAATAGCAACAGTAACACCATCCCATCCATAACCAGGTGTTGCTTGCCAGTTAAACCTTCTATGTATACCCATAACCTCACTTATCCCAGCAATTCCTGCTATAAAACCGCCAATGACTTGAGACAGAACAATTATCTTAAATGTATTAATTCCACCATATTTTGCAAAATTAATATTTAAACCTGTCATCCTAATTTCATAACCGAGTTTTGTTTTGTAAAGTAAAATGTAAACTAAAATTACTAAAATAACTGTCAATAAAACTCCATAATGGATCCTTGTATTTTCAATAAATTGATCAAACCATGCTGTTTTTGGAAGTTGATATGAAACAAGAAAGTTAGCTTTTTTATCTCTGAAGTGAAAATTTATGATATATAAACTCAAAAAAAGTGCTACATAGTTCATCATAAGTGTTATAACTAATTCATTTGTATTCCATTTCGCTTTTAATATGCCAGGTATAAAACCCCAAATAGCGCCAACTCCACCTGCAACAAGAAGTATAAGAGGTATATGAATAATTTTTGGAAAACTTGTTGATACTCCAAAACCAGTAGCAACTGCTGCTGAAATAAAAAGTGCACCCTCTGCGCCTACATTAAACTGTTCTGCTTGAAATGGAATTGCAATAGCAAGGCCACATAAAATTATCGGAGATGCCATTTCAATAACATTTCCTAATCTACTAACTGAACTAAATGGACCTAAAAGAAAATATCTTAAACCATCCTGAGGGTCTTTACTTATAATAAATATTATTAAGATACAGATAAATATGCCTATTAGAATTGCAATTATGGTTCTTATCAAATTAAAATATTTTAAGATATATTTATCCACCTTCATTCTCCTTTTTGAGACCAAGCATATATGGACCAAGCCCTTTTCCAGTTAGACCTTCATAATTTATAAACTCTTTTACAATTTCTCCATTATAAATAACAAGAATTCTTGTTGAAAGTTTTAGAATCTCATCAAGATCTGCAGAAACAAGAAAAATTCCTGCTCCACTATCTCTTGCATCCTTTAAAAGATTATGTACAAGCTCTTCTGAACCAACATCAATACCTCTTGTTGGTTGATCTGCAATTATTATCAAAGGATCTGATGATAGTTCTCGAGCAACTACGACTTTTTGAATATTACCACCAGAAAGTGAAGAAACAGGGTTTTTTGATGATAGGGTAACTATATTAAATTTTTTTATCAATTCATTTGTGTGATTTTCTATCTCTTTCTCTTTAAGAAGTAATCTTCCAGAAAAACTATTTTTATAATATCTATCAACAATTATGTTTTCTTCTAAGGTTGCTCTTTCTGCTACACCATTTTTCATTCTATCTTCTGGAATATGCGACATCCTTTTTTCTCTAATATCTCTTGGAAGTAAATTTGTAATCTCTTTATCTTTGAGAAATATTTTGCCTGATGAGGCTTTTCTCAAACCAGTCAAAATTTCTACAAGTTCTGTCTGTCCATTACCTTCAACTCCACAAAGACCCAAAATTTCATAAGATTTTAATTCAAAAGATATATCTTTTAAAACTTTAATGTTGTCTTCATTTACAAAAGATATATTTTTTGCTTCTAAAATTACTTCTCCCTCTTTATTGTTTGGAGGAATTCTTTCGAAACTTATCTCTCTTCCAACCATTAAATAGGCTATTTCATGTTCAGTTAAATCTTCTGCATTTTTTGTAACAACTATCTTTCCATCTCTCATTACAGTTACTTTGTCAGCAATTTCAAGAACCTCTTCTAATTTGTGAGATATAAATATTATTGTTTTCCTATCTTTTTTTAAATTTTTCAAAGTGTTAAATAAGACCTCTGTTTCCTGCGGTGTCAAAACAGAGGTTGGCTCATCAAGAATCAAAAGTTCAGCATTTCTTATCAATGCTTTTAATATTTCTACTCTCTGTCTTAATCCAATTGGCAAATCTTTTATTTTTTTATCATATGGAACTGGAAGGCCATAATCATTAGAAACTTTTTTTGTTATCTCTATTGCTTTTTTTGTGTTTAAAAAAATACCTCTTTTTGGTTCAATTCCAAGAAGTAGGTTCTCATAAACAGTCAAATCTGGTGCAAGCATAAAATGTTGATGAACCATACCAATTCCATTTTTTATTGCATCATACGAATTTTTAATTTTTATTTTTTTACCTTTGAAATATATCTGCCCCTCCTGAGCCTCCTCTAATCCAAAAACAATTTTCATTAAGGTTGTTTTTCCCGCGCCATTTTCACCAACTATCGCATGAATTACACCTTCTTCAATATCAAGTGAAACCCCTTTATTTGCAATAACTCCATTTGGATAAACTTTAACAATATCTTTTAATGAAAGAATTGTTCCCATCTAACCTCCAGAAGGGAGAAGCAAAAGCTTCTCCCTTAATTAAATTTATTCACCAAATGCAGTATCTATTACTATCTCTCCATTTAAAATTTTTTCCTCAAGTTCTTTTATCTTATTTCTAAACTCCTCTGGTACAACTTTTCTATAATTTTCATTATCAGCAACTCCAACTCCACCTTCTTTTATTCCAAGAGCCTCTGCTTGTCCATATGGAAGTTTTCCTTCAATGTGAAGTTTGATGGCTCTATGAATTGACTCATCTACATTTTTCATCATCGAAGTTACAATATATGACGCCTTTTCTGGGTCGCTATCCTTAAACATAAGATATTGATCAGAATCAACTCCAATTGCATATTTTTTCATCTCTTTTGCAGCATCAAGAAGTCCTAAACCAGTTTCACCCGCAACATTAAATGATATATCTGCTCCTTGATTGTATTGAGCGAGTGCTAACTCTTTTCCCTTTGCAGGATCAGTATAAGATGCTGCATAAGAAACAAGTATCTGAACTTCTGGGTCGATATATTTTGCTCCCTGAATATATCCTACTTTAAAATCATTAATAACTGGAATATCCATTCCTCCAAGAAATCCAATTATTTTTTCTGGATTTGCAAGTGGCATATCTGATGTTGTTACAAGCGCAGCAAGAGCACCAACAAGAAAAGATGATTCGTTTTGTTTGTATAAAATTGAATAAATATTTCCGAGATTCCCTTTTGAATAATCAACTGATGTATCATAAGTGAAGAATTTTTTATCTGGATATTTTGGGGCAAGTTTTTCAAGAGATTCCTGAAGTTGCCATGTCCCAGCAATTATTATATCCCAATCACCTTGGCAGAGTTGTTCGAGATCAGGTTCCCATCTTGAAGAATCATTACCTCCCTCAATTGTTTTTCCTTCAATTCCAAAATCCTGTATAGCCATTTCTATTCCTCTATTCGCTGAATCAAAAAATGATTTATCACCCAAAGTTCCATTTAAATAAAGAACTACTTTTAGTTTTGAACCTGGCTTTTCTTCCTCTTTTTTGCAGGCTGTCATTGTAACAAAACTCAAAACTAAGATACTAATTAAAATTGATGCTAAAATTTTTTTCATAAACTTATCTCCTTTTAAAAAAGATGAAAAAATTTATATACTCTCACCTCCTTTAAGATTATTTATTCTATTTAAAATATTTAGAAATCTATCTTTATAAATATCTAAAATAATCTCCACATCTTCTCCTTCAATAAGAATAGAGGAACCTCTTAGAGTATTGTTACCAAGTTCCATAACAAGGTCACCTCTCTTTTTCTGTTTTATTGTCGATTCATCTAAATAACATGCAATTGCTATTGGATCTGGAAGAGACATCGTTCTCATACCAATTAATCTTTCAGTATAAGAGATTGGATTTTTTATTAAGGAGTGAAATAATTTTCCAGAAGGAATGTTTTCATTAATAACCTCTTTTAATTCAGTTTCAAAGAATAAATTTTTTACTATTCCATCCCATGGAACAATCTTAAATGGAATTTTTGAATCTAAAACATTCTGAACTGCTTCAGGATCAGCATAAAAATTAAACTCTGCAAATTTAGTAACATTTCCAACATCTATCGCTCCCCCCATCGCATAAATGACATTTATATAATTTTTTAAATCAGGATAAAGATTAAGTGCAATTGAGATATTTGTGAGTGGTCCTAAAGTTATGATATCGATAAATTTTTCTGTTTTTGAAATTTTATATATCGCATCTATAGCGTTTAAATCCTCTTCTTTTCTTTCCGAATATTTTAACTCTATATCTCCAAGTCCATCTTCACCATGAATTTTTGCTCCCCTTTCAAGTTTGTTTATAAGAGGCCTACTTGCTCCTTTGTAAACTTTAATCTCTTTTTTATCGAAAAAATCAAGAATCCTCAATACATTTTTTGTTACCTGATCAACATATGTATTTCCAGTTACTGTGGTTATAGCTTTTATATCAACATCATCTTCATAAGTTAATGCAATCATAATTGCAATAGCATCATCAACTCCACAGTCGGTATCAATTATTATTTTTCTCATCTCTCTCCTCCAAAAATTTTATTACTTCATTATAATCTGGGCAAGAAATAGTTGCTCCTTTTCTTGTAACCGATATAGCAGATGCAGCTTGACTGAATTTCAAACTATATTTAAGATCGAAATTTTTATTTAAACATAATGCAAAAGCTCCATTAAAAATATCTCCTGCTGCTGTCGTATCAACTGCATTAACTTTATAAGCATCTAACTTGAAATATCTTCCATCTCTATCTTTATATACAATTCCCTTTTCACCGAGTTTAACAATTACTCCATAAACACCACTGTTAATTAAAAAATCTATCTTATCATCTAATTCTGAAATATCGTGTGTCAACATCTGAATTTCAACCTCATTTGGAGTTATATATGTTAGATATGGAAATAGATTTTTAAACTCTAATTTTGCTGGTGCTGGATCAAAAATAACTTTTGCCTGAGATTTTTTTGCAATTTCCACTGCATTAGTTATTGTTTCAAATGGTATTTCTCCCTGCATTAAAAGTAAATCTTCTCCTTTAATTTTATCTTTTAAAAAATCTATCTCTTCATCTCTTACTCCACTATTTGCACCTTCATATATTACAATTTTATTTTTCCCATCTTCATCAACATTGATTATCGCTATCCCAGTGTTTAAATTATTATCTATTTTTATCTCATAATTTAAATTGAACTGGTTTAGATTGTTTATCAAATATTTTCCAAAATAATCATCTCCAACCCTTCCTATAAATAGAACATCACCATTCAATTTCTTTATAGTAATAGCTTGATTTGCGCCTTTTCCTCCAAGATTAAAAAATATTGAATTTCCCTTGACAGTTTCACCTATTTCAGGAAATTTTTTTAAAAATATAACTAAATCGAAATTAATACTTCCTAAAACATAAATCATAAAATTTCCTTAAATCTTTTAACATTTTTTAATTATAATATAATTTTAAATTTTAATTAACCCCAAAGATATTTTTAATGCTACATCTATTTTATTCATTGTTTCTCTTCTTAATTTCCCAATTTTTTTTATCAATCTTTTTTTGTCTATTGTTCTTATTTGGTTTAATAATACATAACTTTCTTTATCAAGCCCCCCCTCTTTTTCATTAACTTTGATAACAATTGGATATGACTCTTCAACAACTTTTGATGTTATTGCTGCAATTATTACAGTTGGCGAATATTGATTACCAATATCATTTTGAATAATCAAAACAGGCCTTAATCCACTCTGTTCTGATCCTGATGAAGAAGAAAGATCGACAAGATAAATCTCTCCTCTTTTAATATAATTTCTTTTCATTAATAAACTACTTAATATTATTGAAAAGTTCCTTGTAAAGTTCCTGTTCTAATTCGAAAAACTCTCTTGAGAAAAAAAGACTTGTCTCACTTGATGTTTTATAACTTTTTACTATCTCTTTTTTTATTCTTGTTTTTCTGTCTTCAATGGAAAGATAAAATGCAAGGAGCTCTTTTATCAAATCCTCTTTCTTCTTTTTCTCTCTTTTTGCTTTTTTTTCTATTGCCTCCAAAAGTTCTGGAGGTAAATTTAAAGTCAGCTTTTCGTTTTTCATTTTAAATTCCTCATAAAAATTTTTGATTCATTAAAATTTCTAAAGAAGAAATCTCCAAAAACAAGTATATTACAACCAATCTCTTTTAACCTTTTCCCTATTTCAAAATTCAAACCACCATCAACTTCTATTTCGAAGTTTAAATTTTCTTCTTTTTTAATTTTAACAACATTTTCAATTTTTTCAAGAGAAGAGTCAATAAAGTTTTGCCCAGAAAAACCTGGATTAACACTCATAATTAAAATAAAATCAACATCTTTAATTATTGGATAAATTAGAGATATATTTGTTCCTGGATTTATTGCAACTCCTGCTTTTTTATCTCTCTTTTTTATCGAATAGATTAATCTATGAATATGATAATTTCCCTCAATGTGGACAGATATCATATCAACGCCATAATCAATAAATCTATCAATATAATTTTCAGGTTTTTCAATCATAAGATGTGCATCAAGAGGTAAAGTTGTTAATTCTCTTACTGCTTTTATAATTGGAAATCCAAAAGATATATTTGGTACAAAATGACCATCCATAATATCAAGATGAACAATATCTGCGACTTCTTCTATTTTTTTTATATCTTCTTGAAGATTCTTGAAATTAGAAGCGAGTATTGAAGGAGCTATTTTCACGGATTTACATAAATATCAATTATTGTGTCAGGGCTTCCATAGGTTAGAGGCGCAGGATCTTGATTCCATACAATACCAGATGGATAAACTGGATTTGATTTGTTTATAACCTTACCAACATTATATCCACTTGTTACAATCAAACTCTTTGCTTCATCAACAGACAATCCAATAATTGATGGAATTTGACCTAAAACTCCTTTTGATATTTTTAAATCTATTTTTGTGTCTTCTTCAACATAAGTTTTTGGTGAGGGTGATTGTTCAATTATTATTCCAACTCCAACATCAGGATCTAAAATTTCCTCAATCTTACCAAGTAAAAGTTTATTCTCATAAATTATTTCTTGTGCTTCTTTAAAATTCATACCAATTAAATCTGGAACTAAAACTTTAGGGGGTCCACTACTTATAACAACATTTATTATTCTTCCTTTTTTTACAAGAACATAAGGTGATGGATCCTGAGAAATAATATAGTCAATTGGAAAATCTTTTGAAAAATCACTTTTTGTTACTTTCACAAGAAGTCCTTTATCTTCAGCAATTTTTTCAGCATCCCTAATTTTTAAACCTATTATAGAAGGAGTAGAAATGAGCTCTTCTTGACCATTACATGAGATTAAGAAAAATATAAAGGAAATCGATAAAATCAAAATCAATTTTTTCATGAATAAATTATAACAAAATTTTTTATAATTAAAGAAGATGAAAATGAAAAAAAATGTTATTGTTTTTGGAGATAACTGTGTTGATATAAAAATAAGAATAAAAGAGGATAATTTTATTTTTTCTCCAGATTCTAACCATCATATGAAGATGTTGAGGATAAAATTTGGTGGAACAGGAATAAACTCCTCAATTTCACTCAGTAAATTTGGCACTAACACTTACTATTTTGGTTCTTTAAGTAGAGATGATTTTGGAAAAAAGATATATAAGCAACTAAAAAAATATAAAGTTAATAGTGATTTAATTAACTTTTCTAACAAAAAAACAGCTGTTGTCATCATAATTTTAAATAAAAATGGTGAGAGGGTTAGTTTTGCCAATTTAAAAAATGCAAGTTACCTTGATATAGATTTTAATCAAATAAAAAAGGTTGATTTAAATAAAATTGATGCAATTTATATATCAGGAGGAATCTTAACAGAAAAAATTTTTAATGAAAGGTTCTTTGAATTTATAGATAAATTTTTTTCAGATAAAAAAATATTTTTTGATTTGAACTATAGAATAGGTAAAGGAATTAAATATTTTAAAGAGTATGCCTATAAATTTTTATTAAAGAGCTTTTTAATTTTTACAAATGAGGAGGAGTTTAAAATAATAGGTAAGAAAAATGTAAACAATTTGATTAATGATGGTAAAATTTTAATAGTTAAAATGGGTGAAAAAGGTGTGAAGCTATTAAAAAAGGATGAAGAGATTTATATAGAGGGTCACAGAGTTAAAAGCGTTGATACAGTTGGAGCAGGAGATGTTTTTAATGCCCTTTTTATTCATAAATATCTTCAAACAGATGATTTAAGAACATCGCTTGAATTTGCAAATTATTTTGCAGCAATCTCAACTACAAAATTTGGTCTTTATATCCCAGATATAAATATAAAAACATAAGAAGGAGGTAAAATGTTAAAAAATGTAAAAGAGTGTTTCTATCCTTTAACTATTGAAGAATGTTTAAAATTACTCAACGATTTTAAAGAAAAGGGAGATATTATTGGAGGTGGAGTTGATATTGTATGGAGGGAGAGAAAAGAGTTAGAATATCTTATTTATCTTGATAAACTAAACTTAAACTACATAAAAGAGGACAATAACCATATTTCAATTGGAGCAACAAATACTCTTGATGAGCTTGAAAAGATAGATATACTCAATGGTTCATTTAGAAATGCAATAAAATCTGTTACTACACCGATATTAAGGAATGTTATAACAATAGGAGGGACAATTGTTAGAGGTTATAGTTGGTCTGATATTCTAACAATTTTTATAATTCTTGAGGGAAAAGTTAAAGTTTTTGATGGTGAAGAAAATATTTTATCAATAGATGAATTCTTACAATACAAAAAAACATCAAAGAAAAAATTTGTTTTAACTGAAATAGATTTACTTAAATTTGATGATTCATATCACTTCTCATATATAAGATTCACAAGAACTGGAAACGATATTCCTCTAATTAATGAAGGAGTTTTAGTTAAATTAAATGGAAAGAAAGTTGAAAAGGTGAATATTATTTTAGGTGGAAGGCCAGGATTTCCAGTTCATTTAGATGAGGCTGAAAAATTTTTATTAAATAAAGAATTGGATGAGAATATAATAAATTTATCAAAAGAGATAGCAATAAAGACATCTGAAGTTCAAGATGATATGAGATTATCAATGGAATATAGAAAAAACCTTTCTGGTGTTTTAACAAAAAGAAACTTAATTAAAATTATGGAGGAGATATGATAATAAATTTTATATTAAATGGAGAAGAGGTAAATTACGATGCATATCCAGGTGAAACACTTTTCGAACTCTTAAGAAGATACCACCACTATGAAGTAAAAGGAAATAATTGTAAAACTGGAGAGTGTGGTGCCTGTACTGTTCTTATCGATGACAAACCTATTCCTTCTTGCACACTTCTTGTTGGTAAAGTTATTGGAAAAAAAGTAACAACAATAAAAGGGATTGGAGATATAGATAAACCAGATTTGATTCAAAAAACTTTTGTAGAAGAAGGTGCAATACAATGTGGTTACTGCATTCCTGGAATAATTATTTCAGTTGAGGGTTTATTAAGAAAAAATCCAGACCCAACAAAAGATGATATAAAAGAGTCACTTTCAAGTCATATATGTAGATGTACAGGATATACTCAACAGATTGAAGCAGTTGAAAAAGTTATCAAAAAAATTAAGGAGGGAAAATGAGTAAAGTTATAAAAAAAGATGAATTGATAAAAGAGTTCAATATAGTAGGAAAAAATGTTGAAAAATATGATGGGTTACCCCTTGCAACAGGACAACCACTTTTTACTGATGATATTTTTCTTCCAAATATGCTCTATGCAAAAATAATGACAAGCCCTCATCCCAATGCAGAAATTGTTGAAATAGATGAAAGTGAAGCATTAAAAATTCCTGGAGTAAGAATAGTTCTTTCATACAAAAATACGCCAAGGATAGCACATACAACTGCTGGTCAGGGTTATCCAGAACCATCACCATATGATCATTTTATGTTTGATAAAAAGGTAAGATTTGTTGGAGATAGAGTTCTTGCTGTTGGTGGAGATTCAATTGAAATTGTTGAGGAGGCTATCTCAAAAATAAAAGTGACATATAAAGAGTTGCCATATCTTCTTGATCCAGAACAAGCGATGAAAGGTGAGGTTATAATTCATGATGAAGATGATATAAGTGGAGTTTATGATAAAAGTAAAAATATAATATCACATGTTGATATAACAATTGGGGATATTGAAAACGGACTAAAAGAGTCGTTCTATAAAATTGAAGAAGAGATATATTTTACACAACCTGTTCAACACACTCCAATTGAAACACATATAGCAATAACATATTTTGATGAGTATGGAAATTTAATTGTAAGAACAAGCACTCAAGTTCCTTTTCATACAAGAAGAATACTTTCAAAAATCTTAGAATTTCCTATGAAAAAAATTAGAGTTATAAAACCAAGAATTGGTGGTGGGTTTGGTGTAAAGCAAGAGATATTAATAGAGGATATCTGTTCTCTTATGACAATTAGAACTAAAAGACCAGTTAGAATGGAACTAACAAGAAAAGAAGAGTTTATCTCTACGAGGTTAAGACACCCATCAAAAATATGGATAAAATTAGGAGCAGATAGGGATGGAAAATTAAATACAATTGATATGAGAGTCCTTTTGAATAACGGTGCTTATGGTACTCATGGACCAACAGTTCTATTTAATTCTGGAAGTAAAACTTTACCTCTTTATAACAAAGCAAAAAATGTAAGATTCATTGGAGATTCTGTTTATACAAATTTACCTGTATCTGGTGCCTTTAGAGGATATGGAGCAACAAATGGATATTTTGCTCTTGAAAGTGCAATGGATGATCTTGCAGAATTAATCAGGATTGATCCAATTGAATTGAGAATTAAAAATCATATAAGTGAAGGAGAGACATCCCCTATTTTTGAAAAACTTGGAGAGGGAAAAGAGGGTATAACTCAATATATAGAGAGTAGCTCCTTAAGTAAATGTATTGAGATTGGAAAAAATGAAATAGAGTGGGAAAAATGGAGAGGAAAAAGAATAAGAGATAAAAATCTTGTAAGAGGAGTTGGAATGGCAATTATGATGCAGGGTTCTGGAATTCCTCTTGTTGATATGGCAGCAGCAAGAGTGAAACTCAATGATGATGGAACATTCCACCTTTTTATTGGAGCAACAGATATTGGCACTGGTTCTGATACTATTCTTGCTCAAATTCTTGCTGAAGAAATTGGAGTTCCTTATGAGGACATAAAAGTTTATTCATCAGACACAGATTTTACTCCATTTGATAAAGGTGCTTATGCTTCAAGTACAACCTACATATCAGGTGGTGCAGTTAAGAGGGCTGGTAATGAGATTAAGAAAAAAATAATTGAATATGCATCAAAACTTATAAATGAAAATCCTGATGATTTAATTATAAAAGATAGAAATGTTGTAAATATAAACAGTGGTGAGAAAATTTCATTGAAAGAGATAGGAGAAAGGAGTTTTTATGATTTTGAACAAGAACAGATAGAAGCTTCAGCATCTTTTGTCTCTCCAAAATCACCACCACCTTTTGCAGCTCACTTTGTTCTTATAGATCTTGACCTTGAAACAGGAAAAATCATCCCAGTTAAATATGTAGCAATAAATGATATAGGTATAGTTATTCATCCAAATCTTTCAAAAGGACAGGCAATTGGTTCAATAGTTCAAGGTTTAGGTTTTGCTTTGACAGAAGAGATAATTTATTCAAAAAGAGGAGTTATGTTAAACCCTAATTTCCTTGATTATAAACTTTTGACATCAGTTGATATTCCAGAAATAGTTGTTAAATTCGTTGAAACATATGATCCAACAGGACCTTTTGGTGCAAAATCAGTTGCTGAGATAAATATTAATGGACCTGCCCCAGCAATAAGAAATGCAGTTTTAGATGCAGTTGGAATTAAACTCAACAATCTTCCATTCACCCCCGAAAAAGTTTTTAAGTCTATTCTAAATTCAGGTATTAAAATTTGAAAATGTAAAAAACTTTTTTATTATTAGAACAATAACCACTTCCAAAGAGGTATGAATTTGATTTCTTTATTATTATATTTTCTAATTTCTTCATAATCCCAATCAATAACTGTTAGATTGTTGCATTTAAGTTCTTCACTTGCCTTTATCAATGATTTTATTTCTCTTTCTTTAATTTCCTCAAAATTATTGGCATAGGTAACCTGTATCAACTCTTTTACTTTTAAATTATTTTTGATAAGAAAATCAACCTCATTATTTTGATAATCTTTCCAATAATAAACTTCAGAATCTTCTCTTCTTTTAAGTTCAATAGCAACACAATTTTCCATAATTTTTCCTAAATTTTCTGAAAAACTAAAACCTATAGCATTAATTAAACCATTATCGACACAATAGATTTTTTTTGGTGATAAAAACTGTTTTTTTAATTTGTAAGAAAATCTCTCTAATTTAAAAATTAAAAATGATTCTTCAAGATAAGAAACCCAATTAGAAAGAGTTGATACATTTTTAACAATATATCACTTTTAAAAATTCTAAAAAAAATTTATAATCTGAAGATGTAAATTTCATAGAAATAGATATTTTTTATTTTGATTTTTATATATGATAGTTTCTTATGGATGGGTTGATTGATAAAGAAGACCCTCTTTGAAAAACTATTAAAGAGTAAAAGTTAATAAAGAGGGTCTCCTTGCTTTTAATCTGAATTAAATACCTATATATTCTTTAATCTTTTTTATCCTCAAATCCTTATCTTTTACAAATCTTCTTATCCCATCAAGAATATAATCTTTTGTTAAATGGGCTTCTTCAAGAACATCTTCAACTGTACCACCTGTTCTCCATCTATTATCCCAGTCAGATGACATTGAATATTCTTCATTAACTTTCGAGAAAATCCAATCACTCATATTTTTTAGACATTCATTTGTTATAACCATTGAATTTATCCATTCCTCTTTAGAGATAATTTTATTTCTATATTCTTCACTTTCTCTCATAAAAAGTTCATAAGATGAAGCAACAACTATTTTTACATTTAAACCTTCTTCTTTAAGTTTTGGAATAATCTTTATAATTTCACTGACCGGACTTGTTCCTTGAACAATGACTACTCCCATCTTCTCTTTTCCATTTTCATAATCCTTTAGAATATATGCACCATGTGCTGCTTCGAAATAACTTCCAAGACCAAGTGCTTCTCTATCAGGAATCTCAATTGGAGGTCTTGTGAGATTCAGAATTATTATTGGAACATCCTCTTTTAATGCTCTACCAAGAAGAACTGGTACTTCATTATACTCCCATGGATAAAGATTTATAACTTGATTTTTTGGGAAAAGTTTTGTTACACCTGTTGCAAAAATTCCGAAGTGTGTTCTTGAATCATCAGCTGTCTCTGGACCTGAGTGACCTGCAACCCAAATCACTTTTCCAACTTTTATTGGACAATCTTGTGCAAGTTGTGAAAATAATCTCATCATTCCATATTTTAAATAAGCAAAAGAACCATAGGTTGAACAGGCAGTATAAAAACCAACAAAATCTTTATAGGGGTCTTTTGCAACATTTACAGTTTCAACTCCAGTACAAATTCCAGAATTTACAAATTCAGTAATCTCTTGTGGTAGTAAAACACCGTCAAGATTTTTTTCTTTATGATACCAACCAAGTCCAGGAAAATCAGAGAAAGGAAGACCAAAACCATCTATGTTAGTTGATTCAGTTAAATCAGCTGAAAGAGCAAGAAATAGAGGCCTTCCATATTTTTTTGTTGTATAAGCATTTATCCATGCTCCCCATTTTCTAAATGCTGCTCTGTTCGGTTGTTGCTCATGTGGTTTTGCATATAATTCTTGAGGATAATTTTTATAATCATAAATTGTTTCATCATTGAGAGGGTTATTATCTCTATCTATTTTTATATTTTTAATCTCTTCTGGAACAGTTTCAGCTATTTCAAGAAGTCTATCTGCTAAAAATCTCATAACTTCTTTGTTATTTCTTAAAACTGAAACAACAACATCAATATTTTTTTCAAACTGCTTCATTCTCTCTTCATAGGTTGCAGGGGCTGGTTCCATAAAACCTTCAAATTTTACATTATATTTTTCCTGAAAAGGTATTTTTGTTTGCCAGAAAATTTCTGAATTCATAGGATGTGGTGCACCATGTGATTTGTTATCATATTTCAAATAATCTCTTCCTTTTCTTGTTTTAAAATATGCTATGTTTGGAATATTTTTCTGAATATCAGTAAAAAGTGAGTTAACAACTTCAAAAACATCTGGAAAATCATTCCCTTTCATTGTTCCAAAAACTCTCCAGTTATGAGAACCAAACCATTCATTTGGTGTATTTGGAACTGTTTCAGTAAGTGGATGATCATCAATGCCAAAATTGTTCCAATCAATTAAGAAAAATAGATTATCAAGACCAAGAGCCCATGCTGAATTCATTGTTTCATGAGCACCACCTGGTGTTAAACCAGCATCTCCTTCAAAAACTACAACCTTTACATCATTAAGACCCATTCTCTTTAAAGCAAATGCTTCTCCGACACTTGCAGTTATTCCATGACCAGATGGACCTGTGTTGAATTTTAATAGTAAAGTTTTCCCGCCCATTTCAGCATGACCAGGAAGACCTCCTCTTCTCCTAAAATTCAGTAAATCTTTTGGATAAAGAGTCGATTCTTGTTTTTTTGGAAGATACCTCTCATCTTTTGTTTCTTCATACCTTAACCTCATCGCTTCATTAAAAACTGCAAGTGTTGAATAAACAAGGGGAATAGTGTGACCCGCTGCAAGTATTATCCTATCATTGAATGTTTTTGCTGGATCTCTTAAATCATATCTAACATATCCAGATAAAAGAGATGAGAGAAACATATGAACTTTTGACCTTGAACCTCCTGGATGTCCACTCTGTCGATAATTAAGCATAAGATCGATAAATTGGTCAACTAAATCTTTAATGACTTCTAACTTTTCAACATCATTAGGTTTTAATTTTTCCATTATAAACTCCTTTAAAAAAATTATTTGACCTTTTTTGTTTAAAATTTTTTTGAATTATAATATGGACTCTTATATTCTTTTTTTTCATTAATCTATTTGTTATATCTTATCAATTGCCAAGATACTCTCCTATTGCTTTTGCTTGTAGAAATAGAAGAAGGTGATCTGGACTTCCTGTCTTAGAATCAGTTCCAGACATATTAAAACCTCCAAATGGATGAGCACCAACCATTGCTCCTGTACATTTCCTATTTATATAAAGATTACCACAATGAAGTTCCTTCTTAGCAATATTTATTTTTTCTCTATCTTTAGTGTAAATTGATCCAGTAAGTCCATATTCAGTATCATTAAACAATTTAACCGCTTCTTCAAAATTTTTATACTTTAAAACAGCAACAACTGGACCAAAAATCTCCTCTCTAAAGACTCTACTATTTGCATTATTAAGTTCAATTATAGTTGGCTTTATAAAATATCCATCTTTATTTTCATCTGGTTCACCACCAGCAAGAATTTTTCCATCTTTTTTACCAATTTCAATATAAGTTAAAACTTTCTTAAACGCAGTTTCATTTATAACTGGTCCAAGATAATTCTCATAATATTTTGTTGGACCTATTTTTGTATTTTTTGTTTTTTCTACAAATTTATTTAAAAATTCATCATAAATTTTCTCGTGTAGAAGCAATCTTGAGAGAGCTGAACACTTTTGCCCTTGGAATCCAAACGCTGATGCATAGCATCCTTCAATAGCACTATTAATATTAGCATCATCTTCAACAATTATTGCATTTTTACCTCCCATTTCAGCGACTACTCTTTTTATCCAGATTTGTCCTTCTCTATGTTTTCCTGCTTCTTCGACAATTCCTAAACCAACATCTTTTGAACCAGTGAAAGAGATAAATCTTGTTTTTGGATGTTTTACAAGATAATCTCCAATAATAGGTCCAGGACCAGTAACGAGATTGACTACTCCATCTGGAAGTCCAACTTCCTCAAGAAGTTCCATAAATTTTGTAGCAATATATGCAGCATCACTTGCTGGTTTTAAAACAACTGTATTACCTGTCACAATTGAAGAGGTTGTCATTCCAACAAGAATTGCAAGTGGAAAGTTCCAGGGAGGAATAACAGATCCAGCACCAAGTGGTATATAAACCAATTCATCTTTTTCATTATCAAAAGTTGGCATATCAAAAACTTTTCCATATTTTAAAGAATCAGCTCCATAATATTCACAAAAATCTATAGCTTCAGCAACATCAGCATCTGCTTCAAGCCAGTTTTTTCCAGTTTCAAAAACAAGGTAACTATCAAATTCTAATCTTTTTCTTCTTATTGTTTCAGCTATTTTAAAAAGGTATTCTGCTCTTTTTTCTTGACTAACATTTTTCCATGTTTTAAAAGCTTCCCATGCTGTGTTTAACGCTAAATCTCCAGTTTTTTCATCACCTTTTTGAAAAACACCAATTACTTGATCCTTTTTTGATGGATTTATTGATTTAAATTTCTCTTCTAATTTGATTCTTTTACCGCCAATAACAATATCGTGCTCTTTACCAAAATCTTTCTCAACATTTTTAAGTACTTTTTCCATTTCTTTTCTTTTTTCTTCATTTTTAAAATCTGTGTAAACCTCATTTTTAAACTCTTTCATCTTACCCTCCTAAATGATAAATACTTCTGAAATAAATTTTATCAAATTAATCCATAAAATAAAAATATTTTTATAAATCCAAACAATCTAAAATATTCAAATCTATTTTTTATAACTTATCTTCTGATTTATTTCTAATATAAAACTAAATAATATTTTTAACTTTATAAAACTAAACTAAAATGTAATTAAAGTTGAAAAAATATTATTAAAGAACAATTTGTACCTGATATTCGAAGAATTAAAAAAAAATAAGAAATAAGTTAGGGAAAAATAAAAAGAAAAAATTACAAGAGATAAAATTTTCTAACTCAAGTCATAAAGTTAAAAAATTAGTGATTAATAATTTAATAAAACACGAATTGGGGTATTACTTTATCATTATCGATAAATCCAAAATATATGGAGATTCAAAATTAGAAAATAAATATGATTATTTCTATAATTATGGTTTTAAATTACTGTTAGAAAAAATCATAAAAGATTTTAACAATAATGAAAGATTTTCTTTTGTATTTGACGGTAGAAGAAAAAGAATAAAAGAATATATAAATAAATTAATAAAAAAATAAAGATATACCAAAAATTAATTATGGAATAAAAGAAATTGATTCAAAATCTGAAACTGCTATTTGTTCAATAGATTTTCCTGTAGGGGTAATTTTTCAAAAATATGAACATAACAATTCTGAATTATACGAATTATTAAAACCGAAAATTAAAAAAGAAAAGGTATTTCCAAAATAAAAATGCGGCCCCTGGGAAGGCTTTTGTGCCCACATCCATGGACCCTTAACCCCAGGTCTTACCCGCTGAATTAATTGTATTATATAATATTGATTTGTCAAGATATTGTGTAAGATCATGATATACTATAAAATTTAAAAATTATTCAATTTATATTTTATCTTTTAATTTATCTCTAATGGAGTTGGGGGGCTTATTTTTTAAACTATATACAATAAACTAAAAAGAAATATCGAGCTAAGATTTAGAAATTTATCCGCTATAAATCAAAACTTGAATGTACTTGTATTAGAGTTATAATAGAGTCGCTTAAAAAATAAGAGTGAGAGTCAAAATAGAGGTGATAAATGAAAAAAATTTTGAGTATAAGTCTTGGCTCATCAAAAAGGGATAAAAAAGTATGTATAAGTTTACCAATTGGTGAATTTGAAATAGAAAGAATCGGGACAGATGGTGATATCCCAAAAATGATAGAACTATTTAAAAAATATGATGGAAAGGTTGATGCTTTTGGACTTGGAGGTACAGATTTTTATATTAAATTTGGAAATAAAGAGGTTACCCTTAAAGAGGTTGGAAAAGTTATTGATTTTACAAAAACCTTAGAAACACCAGTTTGTGATGGTCAATGGATAAGAGAAAAGTTTGGTTTTGAAGATATAGCCATAAAATATCTTAAAGAAAATGGTTATTTGAATGAAAACAGTAAAGTTTTAATTCCATCTGGTGTATCAAGATACAATTTAGTTGTAGGATTTAGAAGAGAGAATTGTAAAATTCTTTATGGAGATTTAATGTTCTCTTTAGGTCTAAGTGTTCCAATTTACTCATATAAAACTTTTATTTTTCTTGCATCAATTATTGTTCCAATAGCAAAGTATCTACCTCATAAAATGTTATATCCAGTAGGAGAAGAACAAGAGAAAATTATTCCAAAGTTCGAAAAATATTATAAATGGGCAGATATAATTGCTGGTGATTGCATTTATATTAAAAAACATATGCCAGATGACCTTTCAAATAAAATAATTTTAACTAACACAACTACTGAAAATGATAGAATACTTTTTAAGAATAGGAAAGTAAAAATGGTTATAACGACAACTCCAGAGTTTGATGGAAGAACCTTTGGAACAAATGTTATTGAAGCAATAATTTGTGCATATTATGGTAAAAGAGTAACAGAATTAAAAGAAGAAGAATATTTAAAGTTTATTGAACTATTAAATCTTGATAAACCAAATATATATAAATTTTATTAAATTTTAATATTTCAAGGAGAGGAATTCCTAAAAATTCAATGATTTTAGGGAGAGGGGTTCCTAATAATTTAATAATTTTAAGGAGAGAAGTTACTAATAATTAAATGATTTTGAGGAGTAAGAACCCCGAAAATTACAAAATTGATAGATTTTATCAAATTAATCCATAAAATAAAAATGTTGCATTGCAAGACATAACCCCATTTAATTTATTATCTCTTTTATATCAGTTCCTCTATATATTGAATATCTTTTGAGCTCAAATTTAAAAGATGATTTTATGTTTATTCCTTTTATAACAGTAAAAGCAAATTTATAACCAACCTCTTTTAAAAAGTTTATAGTATCAATTGAATATTCACCATATGGATATGCAAATGCAAAAACTTCTTTTCCAATGTTTTTTCCAATCTCATTTTTTGAGAGAGAAAAATCATTAATGACTCTTTCTTTAAAACTATCATAATCCTCATCTTCACTTTTTGTTGAGACAACAGAAACAAATTTTCCATCAACATTATAAGTTTTATGTGAATTATGGGTATGTGAACCAATTTCAAAAACCCCACTATCAACCATCTCTTTTAATTCTTTCCAGTTAACAAAATTAGTTACTCTATCAACTCTATCAGAAATTACAAAAAAGGTAGCTTTAAAATCATAATTTTTTAAAATAGGATAGGCAAATTTATAAACACCCTCAAGACCATCATCAAAAGTTATAAGAACACTTTTTTTAGGTAGATTAACTCCGTTATCATAATAATCTCTTAAATCATCAAGGGAAATTGATTTAAATCCTCTCTCTTTAATATAGGAAATCTGATTTTCAAAATCCTCTACTGAGATAGTATATAAATTTCCTCCTTTATCAGATATGTTATGATAGCAAAGTGCAATTATTCCTTCAGAAAAAATTGAAACTTCTATATTTTGAAGAGAGGATTCTCCTAAAAATTGAGATTCTAAATCTTTTGCATAAATAGAATATTTTCCTGGTAAGAGAAAAATTGAATCATAAAAATTTCCAGAGGGATTAACCTTAATTTTTCTAAAAGGTGAGTTGTTTAAATAAAGAGTAATCTCCTTATCAGGTTCATAAAAACCATAAATATCTATCTGATTTGATGATGTCTCAAGTCCATTCAAAGGGGAATATATAACTGGATCAGAATTTATAACTGTAAAAACTTTTTTCTCTTCAAGAATTTCATCTTTAAAATCAGTTCCTCTGAAAGTTAGAAAATGACTACCCTCAGAAATAAAATGAGAAATTGTAAATGAACTCCTCCATAAATCATTATCTTTAAAATATTCAAGATTTATTTCTGAACCATCATCCATAATTACACTAACATCTTTAAATGGAGACGAAGTGAATGTTTCTATTACAATATCTCTTCCTGATCTTATATTTGTTGGAAAAACAAAATTTTCCCATATTGGTATTTCACTGTTCAATATAACATCTACACTTTTTTCAAAATATTTTTTATTATAATAAAAATTTGTTGAAATTTTATATTCTGCATCAGGTAAATCATCTGGAAAATAACTATAAACTCTATTCTCTTTTATCTCAAAATTAAGATTTTTCTTTATCTTTTCACTAAAAACAGATAAATTTAAACTGTTAACATTTTCTATTACACTGAATTCAATTATTATCAAACTTCCTTTAGTAATATAATCTCCATCTTCAGGATATATGAAATTAAAATCTATTTTTTGATTGTTATTGCAGGATAATAGATGAAAGCAAAAGAGAAAAATTAAAGATAGGGTAAAAAATTTTCTCATCCTTTCATTACTGCTATTGGTCTTAATTTTGCAATCTTTGTTGATATTCCCTCCTCTTGTAAAACATCAACTACATCTTGAACATCTTTATAAGCTTCAGGTGATTCCTCAACTATTGTTTTTTTACTCTCTGCTCTAATTTTTATACCCTTTTTATTCAAACTATCAACAATTGCATTGGCTTGTTCTTCTCTTAATGCCTGACTACGACTCATCACTCTTCCAGCTCCATGACAGGTTGAACCAAAAGTTTCACTCATCGCTTTGTTTGTACCAACAAGAACAAAAGAATACCTTCCCATATCTCCAGGAACAAGAACTGGTTGACCTATTGATTTATATTTAGCTGGAATTTCGTTATGGTTTGGAGGAAAAGCTCTTGTTGCTCCCTTTCTATGAACAACAACTTTAACCTTTTTTCCATCAACTATATGCTCTTCAACTTTTGCTATATTATGTGCAACATCATATATTATTTCAAGTCCCATCTCTCTATCTGATTTTTTTAATACTTCTTTGAAGCTCTCTCTTGTCCAGTGAGTGATTAATTGTCTATTTACCCACGCATAATTTGCTGCACCAACCATTGCTGAAAAATATCTTTTTGCTTCAGGTGAAGTGAAAGGAGCTGCAGCTAGCTGTTTATCAATCAAACTTATTCCATATTTTCTTGCTGCATTCAACATAACTTCAATATAATCAGAAGCAACTTGATGACCTAAACCTCTACTACCAGTATGGATTAAAACTGTTATTTGATCTTTAAAAAGACCGAGTACTTTGGCGATTTGTTCATTATAAACCTCTTCAACCACCTGAATTTCAAGAAAATGGTTTCCAGCACCTAAAGTCCCCAGTTGTGGAACACCTCTTTCTTTTGCTCTACCTGAAACTGCGTGAGTATCTGCTCCTTTCATACTCCCATTCTCTTCAATTGTTTCTATGTCTTCTGGTCTTCCATAACCATTTTCAACTGCCCATTTTACTCCTTTAATCATGACATTATCGAGGTCATTAAAAGTTAATCTCAATTTTCCACTTGAACCAACTCCCGAAGGAATATTTGAAAAAAGTTTATTTAAAAGTTCTTCAACTTTATTTTGTATCTCCTCTTTTTTGAAATTTGTTCTTAGTAATCTCACACCACAATTTATATCATATCCAACTCCACCAGGAGATATAACTCCTTTATCAACATCAAAAGCAGCAACACCTCCTATTGGAAATCCATATCCCCAATGAATATCTGGCATTGCCATTGATGCTTTAAGAATACCTGGAAGAGTTGCTACATTCGCAACCTGAATTGGTGATTTATCCATCAAAATTTTTGATATCATCTTTTCAGATGCATATATAATTCCTGGAACATTCATATTAGGAACAGCCCCTACATCAATAATATATTTTGTATTTGAAACTTTTTTTAATTGTTCTCTTCTTATATCCATATTAACCTCCTTAAAATTCTTGAATAAATCTTTTATTTATTATACAATAAATTAAAGCGCCCGTAGCTTAAGTGGATAGAGCAGTAGCTTCCGGAGCTACAAATAGGGGTTCAAATCCCTTCGGGCGCACTAAAAGGGGATCATGGAAGATCTAAGTTATTTATTAGATTATTATAAAAAAAGAGTTGAAAGAAATCCTCAACTCTTATCATCACATGCAATCTATTCAGAGTATTTGATTTTATCTGAAAGAGTAGATGAAGCAATTCTTATAAGTTTAAAAAGCTTACTTGTTAGCCCCTGGTTTTTAAGATCTCAACTTGATCTTGGTTTATCATATCTACTAAAGGGAGATTATAAATCAAGTGAATCCGAATTGAATCATGCATTAAAAATTGACCCTGAAAATGATTATGCGAATCTTTTACTTGGAATTTTATATTATGTTCTTGGAATATATGATATTTCCATTAAATATTTAAAAGAAGGTTTTAATTACAATCCAAAAAATATTTATATAAGGAATTTATATTATATTTTGACAAAAGAGGAGTTACCTTCAATTTCTCATTTTAAAGATACAGAGAATAAAGTTTTAAACGGGTTTATTAATTCAGAACAGATGCTAAAAATAAGAGTAGAAAATTCGGGGAAAAAACCTTATGAACTTTTATATGCACTTTCATTAAAAGGCGAAAATAGATTAATTGAAGCAATTGAGACAATTGAAAGAATTTTAATTTATAATCCCTATTATCCAAATGCTCTTTATAATCTTGGTAAGTTTTATGAAATGTCAGGAAACAGAAGAAAAAAAGATGAGTGCTGGGAAAAATGTGTTGATGTTAATCCAATTATGGATAAAATAGGAAACTTAGCAAAAAATTATGAAAATATACATTTTGATTTTGATGATTTGAAAGAATTGCAAAAATTAAATGATAGAATAATGGATAATATTTTTTCCAAACTTATAACAGAAGAGGTTAGTTATGAAAAAATCCCAGAAGATAAAGAGGAAATTATAACCATACCAGAGAAAAAAATAGAAAAAGAAGTTGAAGAAGAAAAAGAAGTTGAAGTCAAAGAGATTGAAAAAAAACAAGAGATTCCTTTGAAATTGGAAGAGATAAAAAAAGAAGAGATTAAACAAAAAACTGAAGGGGCTGAAATAGAGATACCAAAAAAATTGGAAGAGATTAAAGAAGAAAAAGTTCCTTTAAGTAAAGAAGGGGCTGAAGAAAAATTAAATATTGAGATAAAAAAGGAGAGTAAAAATATTGAAGAGGATAGCAATTATTACAAAAAACTTGGTGATGATTTTTTAAAAAGGGGAATGTATAAAGAAGCAATTGAAATGTTTACAAAAGCATTAAAATTATCAAAGGAGAAATAATGATTAATGATATTTTGTCAGAACTTTTGAAGAATCAAGAGATTTTAGGGTATGTTTTTGTAAAACAGGATAAGGGGGAGATTTTTTCAAAGAGCTCATCAGACCTTTCTGGAGAAATTGTTGGAGGGTTGGGAACATCCCTTGTTGGTCTTTTATCTCAAGTATCTAACTCTCTTATGATGGGAGACCTTGAAAATATAATTGTTGAAATGAAAAGGGGAAGAATGATAATTAATAAGGTGGATAATGATGTATTAATTGTTTTAACAACAAAAGGTGGGAATCTCGGAACAGTAACCTATTGTATTAACAAAACAATAAAAAAATTAAGAGAATATATCTAAATTTTGAAAGGCAAACTTTTTATAATATCAACTCCAATTGGTAACCTTAAAGATATTACATTAAGAGGTATCGAAACATTAAAAAGTGTTGATTATATCGCTTGTGAAGATACAAGGGTAACTTTAAAACTTTTGAATAGATATAAGATAAAAAAGAGATTAATATCATACCATTCAGGAAATGAGGAAAAAGTAAGAAAAGAGATAATAGAAATTCTAAAATCAGGTAAAAATGTTGGACTTGTTTCAGATGCAGGAACTCCTTGTATTTCTGACCCAGGAGAATTAATAGTAAAAGATGCAATTGAAAATGGTATTGATATTGAAGTTATACCAGGACCATCAGCAATAATAACTTCTCTTATAATTTCTGGACTTAAAACAACTCCTTTTATTTTTTTAGGTTTTTTTCCAAGAAAAAAGAGAGAAGCTTTAGATTTAATAGATAAATATTTTTATATAGGGGCAACTCTTATTTTTTATGAATCTCCTCATAGAATTTTAGATACATTGTCTTTTTTTAAAGATACATTTCCTGAAAGAAGAGGAGCTGTAGTTAAAGAGCTAACAAAAATTTTTGAAAAAGTATATAGAGGTAAAATTAAAGAGCTTTATTCTGAAATAGAAAAAAGTGAGATAAAGGGTGAATATGTTATTTTAATTGAAGGTGGGGAAAAGAGTGAGTGGGAAAAAGATTTAGAAATTTTAGAATCTATGAACTTAACTAAAGAAGAAATTATAAAATTTATGACAAAAAAATATAAAGGCATAAAAAATACTATTAAAAAAAGATTATTTAAGGACGAATCTTAATTTATAGTAATTTATCTTAGAATGATATAAATTTTTGGTGTTAACATTCCTATAGCTGAATAAAATTTAGTAATACTTTTTAAAAGGAGAGTTTTTGAAAACTAATAATAAAATAATTGATATTACTGATAAAAAATGTCAATGAATATGGTTTGTTGTGTCGTAAATCAAAGTTTAAAGAACTTGTGATATTCTTCAGGCAACAAATAACCCTGAAATTGCTAAGAAAATTGCAGATTGGTTTAAAGAAAAAAGAAATGAAAAGGTTAAAATAGAGGATATACATTGTCTTGGTTGTAGAGGAGATAGAAAAATGCACTGGTCACCAGATTGCTGGATACTTGAATGTTGTGTAGATAAAAAGAAATTAGAATTTTGTTATGAATGCGAAGATTTTCCCTGTGATAAACTTACTGAGTGATCAAAAGAAAATAAAGATTATACCGAAGCTTTAAATCACCTAAAACAATGAAAAAATAAAATTTAAAGTTTTTTTGCTTCAAGTCTTTTTTAAAAAGTAAATTCTTTAGTAATTAAATCTATTATTCTTAAATGTTCACCTCCTTAAGACATTTAAAATAAAATCAATCTAAAATGAGACAAAGGTGTCAGGCACCTTTGTCTCATATCTTGAAATTAGTGTGGGATAAAGATAAAATTTACTAATAAGGAGTTAACAAGGAGGAATTTTAATGAATAAGTTTTATGTTACTACTCCAATTTACTATGTAAACGATGAACCACATATAGGTCATCTTTATACAACTACAATTGCAGATATAATTGCAAGGGCAAAAAGAAAGATGGGTTATGATGTTCTATTTTCAACTGGAACTGATGAGAATGCTGATAAAGTAAAAAGGGTTTCTGATGAAAAAGGAATTGATACAAAAACTTTTGTTGATAATTTATCAGAAAGTTTTAAAAAAACTTTTTTAGATTTTAACATATCATTTGATAAATTCATAAGAACAACCGATAAAAATCATGAAGAGATTGTTAAATATTTTTTTAAAAAACTATATGAAAATGGATATATTTACAAAGGTTTATATGAAGGTTGGTATTGTGTATATGATGAAACTTTTTTTAGTGAAGATGAACTTCTTCCCGGGAATATGTGCCCACAATGTAAAAGACCAGTAGAAAAAATTAAAGAAGAGAACTATTTCTTTAAACTCTCATTATTTCAGGATAAACTTTTAAACCACTATCTTAATAATCCAAAATTTGTTGAACCAGAATCAAGGTATAATGAAATGTTATCTTTAATTAAAAGTGGCCTTAAAGATGTATCAATAACAAGAAAAGGAATTGGTTGGGGAATTCCTGTTCCAGGTGAAGAAAATTCAACAATATATGTTTGGTTTGATGCTTTAATAAATTATGTAACAGTTGCTGGTTTTTTAAAAGATGATGAATATTTTAAAAAATATTGGCCTGCTGATTTACATTTAATTGGAAAAGATATAACAAGGTTTCATTGCATAATTTGGCCAGCTATGCTTATGGGAGTTAATTTACCTCTTCCTGAAAAAATTTATGCTCATGGTTTCTGGTTATCTGAAGGAGAAAAGATGAGTAAATCAAAAGGAAATTTTATAAAACCAGAAAATGTTGTTGAATGGTTCTTATCAAAATCTGAACTGGATAAAGATTATGTTGTAGATGTATTCAGATACTATATATTAAGAGATATGACTTTTGGAGAGGATGGAAATTTTTCATATTCATCATTTATAACAAGATATAACTCTGAACTTGCTAATGATCTTGGAAATCTTCTTAATAGAACTTTGAATATGGGACTTTCATACTTTGATGGAAATTTAAGTGGTAATTTTGACCCTGAAATATATTCTATTTTTATAGATGGCTTTAATAAAGTTATAAATCTATATAATGATTTGAAATTATCTGATGTCCCTGAAACCTGTAATCAACTTGCGAATGTTTTGAATAAATATATTGACACAAAAGCACCATGGAGATTAATAAAAGAAAATAAAGAAGAGTGTGATTTGGTTTTATCAACAGTCTTTCATGGAATTTACACAATTATAAATCTTTTATCTCCAATACTTATATCATTTTGTAATAAATTCTTTTTTGCTCTTGGAAGAGAGGAAAATGGTGGAACCTTAATTAAAGAAAAAATATTTCCATGGAGAGGAGATTTTAAATTAAGAAAAATACCCCCAATATTTCCGAGAATTGTTGAAAAAGAAAAAGAGATAAAATCAGAAGAGATTAATTTAGTAACAATTGATGATTTTAAAAAATTTGATTTCCAAATCGCTGAAGTCCTTGAAGCAAAAAAGGTCAAGGATTCTATTAAACTTATTGAAATTAAAATAAAAATTGGCGAAGAGATTAGAACAATAGTTGCAGGAATTGGTGAACATTACAAAGAAGACGAATTAATTGGAAAAAAGATTGTTGTTTTAAAGAATCTTGAACCAAAAAAACTTAAAGGAATAGAATCTCAAGGGATGCTTCTTGCAGCACATAAAGATGGAAAATTAGTACTATTGACAGTTGATAAAGATATAGATTCTGGTGCAAAAATCTCATAAATTGAGATTAAATATTTTTAAAATAATTCAACTACAAAAAGAATTTAAAAAATATATAATTTATTTATAATGCATTTACATATTGAAGATAAAAGAGAGAAAAATTTAATTATAGTTATTTTTTTAAATTTCTTTATTTTTACTTCAGAACTTCTTGGTGGAATTTTTTCAAGAAGTTTATCACTTCTCTCAGATTCATTTCATAACTTATCAGACACTATTTCAATAGTAATAAGTTTAATAGCAATAAGATTTTCAAAAAGAGAGAGTTCATATAAATTTACCTTTGGAGGAAAAAGAGCAGAAATTATAGCATCTCTTTTTAATTCAATATTTCTTTTTATTGTATCTTTTGTTTTAATAAGAGAATCAATAATAAGATTAACAAATCCTCAAATTATACAAACAGATTTGATGTTAATAATTGCAATTATTGGTTTATTTCTTAATGGAATATCTGTTATTCTTCTAAAAAACTTTTCTAAGGATAGTATGAATATAAAATCATCATACCTCCATCTATTGATGGATACTCTATCATCAATTGCTGTCGTTATTGGTGGAATCTTGATGATGTTTTTTAAAATTTACTGGATAGATGCAGTTCTAACTCTTTTTATAACTTTATATATTTTAAAAGAGGGAATAGAAATTTTTATAAAATCAATAAAGATACTTATGGAACAAACACCAAAAGGCATTGATTTGGATAAACTGAAAAATGATGTTGAAAAAATAGAGGGAATTTCAAATTTACATCACATTCATATCTGGCAGATAGATGAGAAAAATTATCTTTTTGAAGGGCATATAAAACTAAAAAATGATGTTCCCGTAAGTAAGGCTGATTGTATTAGAAAATCTGTTGAGGATTTACTTAATAATGAATTTAATATTTCTCACTCAACAATTCAAATAGAATATAATGGATGCTATGAAAATGATTTAATCAAAAAACATCACTATTAGTCAATATATCTTTTGAAATAGAAAATATTATAAAACGGGATTGCTAAAAAACCATTTATTTTGTGCTTCTCGTTCTCTATATCATTCCTATCTCTTTTGTAATTCTATCTCTCTTGTCATTCGCGTGTAAACGGGAATCCAGTATTTTTTTTGTCATTCCCGTCCCCACGAAACCTGTCCTCGTGAAAACGGGAAGCGGGGAAAACGGGAATTCAGTATTTTCATCCATTTTGTCATTCTCGTCCTCACGAAAGCAGGGAGAGCAGGAATCCATTCTCCACCTCCAAAAGGACAAATCCTCTATGTTATTCCAGTTACAGCAAATATATTTCCTACACTGTTTGTCATTCCCGTGAAAACGGGAATCCAGTATTTTATTGTCATTCCCGTCCCCACGAAAGCGGGGAAAACGGGAATCCAGTATTTCTATAAATAATATAGATTTCTGCTTCCTTTAGGAATGACATTTAGGATGACTTTTTCAGAGACCTCAAAATAGATTTCACAAAATATAAATGAGATGAAACTAATAGAAATCAAAACATCTTCTTTTCTTCCCATTCATTTCTTAAAATTCCCTTTTTTATTCTATCGTAAAAAATACCATTTGTTTCACAAGCCTTTCTTATTCTTGCTTCCTCGATAAATCCAAGTTTTTCTCCTAATCTAATCATAGCTTTATTTCCTTCCCAAGTTCCAAAACCTAAGCGAGTTAACTTTCTCTCATTAAAAAGATAATCTATCCACAAATATAAAGCTTCTGTACCAATTCCCTTCCCCCAATATGAATCTTCTGGGATATCTATACCAATTTCAGTCATATGAGGATCATCTTCATCATAATATATAACTACCCATCCAATATGAATATCATCTTTTGTCTCTATTTCCAAAAAAGGATAAGGAGGTTTTCTATCTCCCTCGAGCCATCTTTTCCTCCAGTTAATAACACTATTTAATGGAGGACCCTTGTCCTTGTAGCATGGACCATCAAATTGATAAGCTTTCAAATCTTCTGAATTCCATCTTTCATAATCATCTAAGTCTGACCATCTTGTTGTTCTAAGATTAATAAGTTTTCCCTCTATTTTGAAGTTATTCATAGTTTTTTTACCTCTATTTTGAACTTATTCATAGTTTTTTCCCTCTATTTCGAAGTTATTCATAGTTTTTTACCTCCAAGAGAAAATTACTTTTGAAAATTAGTTGTATAATAATTCGAACATTTTTGAGACAACATTGTGCTGAAAACAAGATATTAATTTATTTCTTATATCTTGTGTTAGATAAAATAGATACTGTTTTTCCAATTTTTCAACAACCATTCCTTCCATCTTTTTTTAAAAATTTTAATATTTTCACTAACTATTTCAAATATATTTCCATTATAGCACTCTCTCACAATTTTTAATATCATCTCTTTTCCATAACTACTTTCAATGAACATTACAATAGTCCATCCCCACTGATACGATAGTATTACATCTTTTTCAATAATAATTATTTTAATCTGAACAAAATAATATTTTCTTAAAAAATAGAAATTTATCAAAATCTTTTAAAATTTAACTTTTTTGGATTTTAAATAATCATTTGCAATTTTTCTCAAAAATTCACACATTTCGTTAGACTAAATATCGATACTGGAATTTATATATGATTTTTACATTATTGATTATTAATCAATAACTGAAAGTATAACAAATAGTTTAAATCCATATTAATATTTTTATTTGGTTTTAATTATCAAAATTTTTTTCTTATAAGAAACAACCTGATCAAGTATATTAATACACCAATTAAAAATGAGATACTGCAAAAAAGGTAAACATTAAAAGAAGAAAACAGACCTAAAAATGGATTGCCTTTAAAGGGATAAAAAGGATTCATCTCTTCATATAAAAAAGCATCCATTAAAATATGAGAATAAACGCCAAAAAATGAAGTTAGAATAATTTTTTTAAATAATGAATCTTGAGCTAATTTGAATACACTCATTACTTTTTGTATTGGTTTTTTTAGAAAATAAAAAATTATAGCAGTGATAATTGCTACAATTGAACCACCTAAAAAGGTGTGCAAAAATCCATGAAGTGGCCAAGGTGCATTAAAAACAAAAACACAAAAAGGTTCTACATCAACTATAACACAGGAGATAAGCAGAGTTGGAAAATCAAATATTTTAAAAAGGAGTAGACCTATCCAAGAACTTGGTCCCCAATGGAATGGAGTAAAAGGCGTTTTATTTACCCTCCATCGCTTCTTTGAATAGGTTTGGTATCTCGTCTCCAACTCCAATTAATCTTACAAGTTCAATTGTTGTTTCTCTATTTTTTAAAAAATCTTTAACTGTTTTATAAATTATCTCTGTTCCTCTTTTTTTAGGAAAACCAAAAATTCCACAACTAACCGCTGGAATTGAAATAGATTTTAAAAGATTCTCTGTTGCAACTTGAAGAGAGGATTCAATGGCTCTTTTTAGTTTATTTTCCTCATCTCCCTCTCCCCAAACAGGGCCTACTGTATGAATAACATATTTGCAGGGTAAATTACCTGCTCTTGTTATAACTGCCTCTCCTGTTTTAAGTGGACCTCTTTTTTCAATTATTTTATTGCTTTCAATCTGAATAATCTCCCCACCTTTTCTAACAATTGCTCCAGCAACTCCACCTCCATGAGAAAGGTGTCTATTTGCAGCATTAACAATGGCATCAGTTTTTTCTTCAGTTATATCGCCCATTACAACCTCTATTTTTTTCCCGTTAATAATTTCCTCTTTTAAAACAACCATAAAAACTCCTCCTTATGAAAGAATAAAGTTTCCTAATGGTTTATATATTGGACCTTGTGGAGTTAATTTTGATTCAAAAAAAGTTATTTTATTCAAATATGATACTTTAAATTCACTCTTATCTTCCCTTAATATTTTTAAATCTTTTTCATCTATCCTCTCTTTTATTCTCCCGATAGTTAGATGTGCTTTAAAATCCTCTTTTTTTAGTCTAACAATTTTTGAAAATGGATCATAAAGTGTATCATATATCTCTTTAATTTCCTTTTCTCCTTCTTTAAGTTTATAAAAAATAACTCTTGGATTCTTATTATCAGGAAAGAAAGAAATATTATCGAACAATATTTTTATTTTTTTAAATTTCTCTTTTTTATCATCAATAATTTTTATAATCTCAACTGATTGTTTTTCTTCAATCTCTCCAAAGAAAAAAATTGTAAAATGTAAATTTTCTTTTTCAACCCATTTAATTTTCGAAGATATATTTTTTCTGAAATAATCGATTTTTTTACTTATATCTTCTTTAAGATTTTCGTCAATAGGCAAAGCAAGAAAAGTTCTCATATTGTAAATATTATAACATATTTCAATTTTTTTAATTGTGATATAATTTAATCTAATGAATTTTTTAGGAGGATAAAGAATGAGAAAAAAACTCAATAATTTCATACTAAAAGTTTACGAACTTCACCCAAATTTTTTATTTGTTGTAAATTTTATATTTTTCATATTAATTGTTGCTTTTATCGCCCCATCACTAACATCAGATCCTGATTATATTTTGAGATTAAATTTAAGAACATTAAGAGAATTACATATAAATAATTTTAGTTTTATTAAATCGCCATTTATATACTTAATTTTTTCTATAATTTTTGCTTCACTTTTTTATGTAGGAAATATCTTTTTATCCTGGATTGGAATTCCACTCTTTTTCATTATCTATTTCTTCCTTGAATTAACCGAAAATTTTACTCTTGTTTTTACAAAAATTGGTTCACAATCATTTTTGAATCTTCCTCTTAGTGAACATAAAGGTTTTTCAGTTTTTCTATCGCAAATTCCTCATACTCTTTTTCTTTCCTTTGGTTATTTTATCTCACTTGTTGGAGGGTTAATTGTGCTTCTTTCTTTTACAACTTTTGTTTATAGAGTCTTTAAAAATAGATTTCCTAAAATAAAACCATTAAATGCAAAAATTATTGTTTTTATAGTAATTATAATAATTCCTCATATATTAGTCTTGTATTTTATTTTAAAGCCCTTATTAAATGATATTAAACTTCTATCATTAACTGGTCCTCTTTATATAATTCTTATTGTTTATTTCTTTTCAATTGGAAACCATTTCTTCTCTTTAGTTGGAAGTGAAATTAAAAAATTCAAAGATTATAGACCAAGAGAGTATCTTGTAGAAAATCTAAAAAATGCAACATTCCTCGTTCCTTTTGGATTAATTCTTGTGATTATAGGAATCATTCTTGAAAATACTCTTTCTGTTAGGGTTCTTATGCCTTTACTCAATAAAATTAATGTAACTGGTATAGCTTTAAATATTTTAAATATAATAACAGCGATTCTATATGGTGCTTCAGTAATAGTTCCATTTTGGTATGTATTTTATAAATCTAAAAAGTGGTCAAAGGTGATTCTATCTTCTAAAAAGGAGGCAAAAAAGAAGAAAAAATGAAAAAAATAAAAAATATATTATTAATATTTGTAATTTTAATTTTTTTCTCATCTTTTATTCTCTCCTGTAGTGAAAAAGAGGTAATAAATGTATCAACTATAGAAAAAGAAAATAGAAAAGAAGCACCAGATTTTACTCTTTCAACTCTTGATGGAGGAGTTATACAACTATCGGGCTTTAAAGGGAAAGTCATTCTACTTGATTTCTGGACAGAATGGTGTGGTCCATGCAAAATAGCAGCACCGACTGTTATTTCACTTTATAATAAATATAAAGATAAGGGATTAAGGGTATTTGGAGTTAATCTTGATGATATAAAAGATATTGAAAAGGTTAGAAGTTATGTCAAAAACGAGGGGGTTCCCTATCCAATACTTCTTGAGGGCTTTCCTGCTGCCTCAAAATATGATGTTTCTGGAATACCAAAATTCGTTTTAATTGATAAAGATGGAAAAATTGCCTTTGAAGTTGTAGGAGCAGTTGATAATCTTGAATCTATTTTAACAGTTAACATTGAAAGTTTATTAAAAGAATAGGAGGTAGATTGATGATTTTAAAAGAGATATTAGAAAGACATAGTGTAAGAAAATATAAACAAGAGGAGGTTCCTGAAGAGCTAATTAAAGAGGTTATTGAAGCAGCAAGACTTGCACCATCAGCAAATAATAAGCAGCCATGGAAATTTATTGCTGTAAGAGATTTTGAAAAAAGAAAAAAAATTGGTGAACCAACAACATGGGCAAAGTTCATTATGGATGCTCCAGTTTTGATAGTTGGATGTATAACAGATAAGAGTTTTAATATGGGTGGTTGGTATGATAGTGCAATTCTTGATATTGGAATTGCAATGGAACATATAGCCCTTCAAGCAACACATCTTGGACTTGGAACTTGTTGGGTTGGAGACTTTGATGAAAAACTTGTTAAAAAGGTCCTTGAAATTCCAGAAAATATTAGAGTTGCATCACTAATGACACTTGGTTATCCATTAGAGAATAAAATACCTGAAAAAAGAAGAAAACCTCTATCTGAAATTTTATCATTCGAAAAATTTTAGTTTTAAATAATTTTTTATGATGATAAAATTAATTTATGGGAAAGTTTATTGTCGCGGTATGTGGAAATATCGGAGTTGGTAAATCTACACTTGCAAAACTGCTCTCTAAAAGATGGGGTTATTCAATAATATCTGAACCACAAGATATAAATCCATTCTTAAAAGATTTTTATGCTGATCAGAAAAGGTGGGCACTTCATTCTCAACTTTTTTTTCTTATCCATAGATTAAAAATTTTTGAAGAGATTGAGAAATCTGATGATTCTTTTATAATTGATAGAACCATTTATGAAGATGCAGAAATTTTTGCAAAACAGCTGCTCAATAAAGAAGAGTATAAACTTTATCAGGAGGTATATAATTTGATATATAAAAATTTTCCAACACCAAATCTACTCGTATATCTATATGCACCAACTGAAGTTCTTTTAAAAAGGATAGGAGAAAGAGGAAGAAATTATGAAAAAAATATAAAAAAATCATATTTAAAAAAATTAAACGATGCGTACGAAAATTGGATAAGTAGCTACAATTTATCTCCTGTTTATAAACTTGATACAACTCAATTTGATATACACAACCTCTTTTCTGATCTTTCACACTTTATTGATGAGATAGAGAAATTTTTCTGGGAGGCAAAAAAAGATGTTAAAAGATAATGAATTATATAGGTTAAAAGAATATGAAATGGAGGCGTTTCTTTCCATTCTTCCTCCTTATGTTAAAAATGAACTTAGAAAATTGGATAAATGGGAGTTTTTAATCGAAGTTGTCCTTGATTTAGGAAGAAAGCCAGAAGCAAGATTTGTTGATTCATTTAACTATCTATCAAATGATTTAATTACAAGAGAAGACATTGAATATGTGAGAAGTCGAGTTGGTGAATTTGACAGAGACAATAGAGCAGGCATAGAAAGAACTCTTCACAGAATATCCTGTATAAAAAATAGAATGGGAAATATAGTTGGATTAACATTAAGAGTTGGTAGAGCAGTTTATGGAACAATTGATATTGTAAGAGATCTTTTTGAAACTGGAAAAAGTATTTTACTTCTTGGTAGGCCAGGTGTTGGGAAAACAACTCTTTTAAGGGAAGCATCAAGAGTTTTAAGTGAAGAGTTAAATAAAAGAGTAGTTGTTGTTGATACTTCAAATGAAATTGGAGGAGATGGTGATATTCCGCATCCCGCAATTGGTTCTTCAAGAAGAATGCAGGTTCCTTATGGAAGAACTCAAGCAGATGTAATGATTGAAGCGGTTGAAAACCATAACCCTGAATGTATCATAATTGATGAAATTGGAAGAAGGGATGAAGCTGAAGCATGTAGAACTATTGCAGAAAGAGGAGTTCAATTGATTGCTACAGCACATGGAAACACACTTGATAATCTTTTAATCAATCCAGTTTTATCTGAACTCCTTGGGGGAATAACTACAGTTATCTTAGGAGATGAAGAGGCACAAAGAAGAGGAACCCAAAAAACAGTTCTTGA